>VOFD01001932.1_pt1 | contig 144190 bp, 144 predicted proteins | sample 5384101 | NCBI WGS metagenome assembly VOFD01 (sample SAMN12384723, study PRJNA508395) | human gut metagenome | isolation source: healthy gut C | host: Homo sapiens | reverse complement strand
AGGCGGAAGAATTCCTGAAATATCTTTATACGAACCACCAATGGATCGTAAGCCGGGTCCCTGATAAATATATAGCTCAATATATGGGGGTTAGTGATTCTTGGTATTGTAAGTTGAAGAAACGTATCCTTTATTGAATTAGTTCAATTTTATATTCGCTTTAAACCTATACTTTTGTGCGGGTTTTTATATTTTTTGTCACATAGGGAATATGATGGCATTATATAGGTAGGTTAAAACGATATAAAGATGAAACGAACTATCTTACTATTAACATTTGTAGTCACGGTGAGCTGTATGCACGCTCAGCGAATGTTGACATTGGAAGAGTGCCGGAATCTGGCGATCCAGAACAATAAGGAGCTACAAATCTCTGGCGAAAAGATCAAGATGGCGGATAACGAGAAGAAAGCCGCTTTTACCAAGTATTTTCCTCAATTATCGGCAAACGGTGCCTATATGTGGAACCAGAAGGATATAAACTTACTGGACATGGGCGCTTTGTCCTCATCCTTGAGCTCTTCTTTAGGTGGCTTGGCCCAATTACCGATGATCCAACATTTGATGAGTGGGGTGAACGATATGCAACATTTGGATGTGCAGAATATCTGGGTGGGTAATGTATCGTTGGTACAGCCTGTATTCATGGGTGGGAAGATCGTTAATTATAACCAAATCACTAAGTTTGCCAAGCAATTAGCGGAGTCAATGAATAATTTACAGTTGCAGGACTTGATTTATAAGACTGACGAAACCTATTGGCAGGTCATATCTTTGGTGAATAAGAAAAAATTGGCGGACGCTTATGTGGATTTGCTCCGTAAGATGGATAGTGATGTGACCGCTATGATCTATGAGGGAGTCGCTACCGAGGCCGATGGTCTTTCTGTCAAGGTGAAACTGAATGAGGCGGAAATGGCACAGACTAAGGTTGAGAATGGTCTGGCTTTAACCCGAATGCTTTTAGCGCAAATTTGTGGTCTGTCTTTAGAGGAGGATTTATCGCTTGCAGACGAGAAGCTGGATAATTTTCCGGTAGAGACAACACAAGCCTCGGCCGATCTGAATGAGGCTTTCATGAATCGTAATGAACTGAGAAGTTTGGATCTGGCAACGAAAATCTATAAGCGAAAAGAACGTATTGCTTTGGCAGAGATGTTGCCTAATGTCGCTTTAGCGGCGAATTACTTCGTCACGAATCCGAATGTTTTTAATGGTTTTAAAAATGATTTCGCCGGTATGTTTAATGTCGGAGTTATGGTAAAGGTACCCTTGTCCGGTTGGTGGGAAGGCACTTATAGGCGTAACTCGGCGAAAGCGGAAACGCGCATAAAAACACTGGAATGGCAGGATGCTCGTGAAAAGATCGAGTTGCAGGTAAATCAATCCGTTTATAAAGTGAATGAAGCGGGCAAAAAGTTGATCGCTTCTTCCCGTAATATGGAAAATGCGGAAGAGAATTTGCGGCGTGCGAATTTCGGTTTTGAGGAAGGGGTTATCCCGGCTTTGAACTTAATGGAGGCGCAGACAGCATGGGTTTCTGCTCGCTCTAGTTTGATTGATGCTCAAATCGAGGTGAAATTAACAGAAGTTTATCTAAGCAAGGCTTTGGGTAAACTGTCCGCAAATGAATAAGAGTAATAACAAATAAAAATATACACAGAGATGAACGAGAACAAGAAGTTTTCTATCAGTAACATGATGTTAGCTTTTATCACGGTATTGGTCGTGATCGGATTGGTAGCCTTGGCGGGTTTCTTCCTGCTTACACCGCCTGACGATATTATAATGGGGCAGGCCGAGGCCACCCAAGTTCGTATCTCCGGTAAGGTTCCCGGACGTATCGCTTCTTATCGTTTTGGCGAAGGCGATCAGGTAAAAGCCGGAGATACTTTGGTCTTTTTAGATACGCCCGAGGTTATGGCGAAGCTGAAACAAGCGGAGGCGGCTCGTGCGGCAGCGGAGGCGCAGAACGCTAAAGCGATTAAAGGAGCCCGTGAACAGGAAATTACGGCCGCTTATGAGATGTGGCAAAAGGCGCAAGCCGGATTAACTATCGCTAAGAAATCTTTCGATCGTATTCAGAATTTATACGAGAAAGGGGTGATGTCCGCTCAAAAAAGAGACGAGGTGGAGGCTAATTATAACGCTATGGTAGCGACAGAGAAGGCTGCCCGTTCTCAATATGAGATGGCAAAAGAAGGTGCCCGTGAGGAAGATAAGGCTGCCGCTGCCGCTATGGTCCAACGTGCGGAAGGTGCTATCGCCGAAGTGGAGTCGTATGTGGGCGAGAGCGCTTTGGTGGCTCCGATTGACGGGGAGGTTTCAGAACGGTTCCCGGAAGTCGGCGAGTTGGTTGGTACAGGCGCTCCGATCATGAATATCTCTGATTTAAATGATGTATGGGTAACTTTCAGTATTCGTGAGGATCTGTTGAAAGATATCAAGATTGGCTCGGAAGTAAATGCTTTTATCCCGGCGTTGGGGGACCTACCGGTGAAGTTGAAAGTCTATTATATGAAGGATATGGGCTCGTATGCCGCATGGAAAGCGACAAAGACGAATGGACAATATGACTCGAAGACTTTCGAGGTGCGTGCCCGTCCGTTGGAGAAAGTCGCTGATCTTCGTCCGGGAATGTCCGTGATCTTAAAGAAAAAAGGGAAAGAGATCGTATGACCTATAAAGAAAGTTTGCATAGAATCTGGCTTATCGCGAAGCGTGAGGTGCATCGGCTGGTGGCTCAACCGATTTACTTCTTTTGTATGCTGATCGCTCCGGCTATCTGTGTCATTTTCTTTGTATCGTTGATGCATGAGGGATTGCCGACCGATCTGCCGATAGCAGTGGTGGATATGGATAACTCTGCTACCTCGCGCAATTTGATTCGCCAGTTGGATGCCTTTGAGCAGACAGAGGTGTATATGAAAACCATGTCGTTTACCGAGGCTCGTCAGGAAATGCAGAAAGGGAATGTATATGGAATTTTTTACATTCCATCCGGTTTCGCCGTGGACGCCACATCTGGAAAGCAGCCCCGGTTGTCTTTCTATACGAATGGTACCTATTTGATCGCCGCTTCCTTGCTGTTTCGGGATATGAAAACGATGTCAGTATTGGCGGGGGCCGCTGTGGGTTTACAAACCGGACAAGCTAAAGGATATACCGAAGCGCAGATCATGGGACAGCTACAACCGATCGTGATCGATACGCATCCGATCGGCAATCCGTGGTTGAATTATTCGGTATATTTGAATAATACGGTTTTGCCGGGTATCATTCAGTTGATGGTATTTCTGGTGACAGTATTCAGTATCGGTACGGAAATTAAATATTCCACATCCCGTAAATGGTTGGATATGGGAGGGAGTTCTATCGCAGTTAGTTTGTTGGGAAAGTTATTGCCGCAGACGGCTATTTTTACGGTCGTAGGCTTTATGTATTGTGCGGTGTTGTATGGATTTAATTCTTTCCCGTTAAATAGCGGTTGGTTTCCGATGCTTTTGGCGATGTTTTTGCTGATTATATCCTCTCAGGCGGTAGGCGTATTTATGATCGGCGTATTACCGACTCCCCGTTTAGGGCTTAGCTTCGCCAGCCTGTTCGGAATGATCTCGTTCTCCATTGTCGGATTCTCGTTTCCGGTACAAGGTATGGACCCTACGTTGCAAGCGTTGGCACGTTTGTTTCCTCTGCGGCATTATTTCTTGATTTATGTCGATCAAGCCTTGAACGGGCGGGCGCTATTCTATACGTTGGGCGAGTACGCTTGGTTGTTGGGATTTCTGATCTTGCCGTTCCTTATGGGGCGGAACTTGAAGAGAGCGTTGTTGGATTTCAAATATCTACCGTAAAAACTGTATGTGATGAAAAGAGAACATCGTTTACGATATATCATAAAGGAAGGTCTTCTGGATACGTTTTATATTTGGAAAGATGAATTGAGAAACGTGTTTAAGGATGCGGGGGTCATGATCTTCTTTTTCTTGGTGCCTTTCGTATATCCGCTGCTTTATTCATTTATATATAATAACGAGGTAGTACACGAGGCGAAGATGGTGGTGGTAGACCAAAGTGATTCCTATTTGAGTCGTGAGTTTACCAGACGGGTTAACGCCACGCCGGATGTGGAAGTAGTGGGTGTTTGTCCGGATATGGCGGAAGCCAAGAAGATGTTAGATGAGAAGAAGGCCTATGGAATTTTGCTCTTTCCCCGGATTATAGTAAGGACCTGCATGAAGGGCGACAGACAACCGTCTCGTTGTATTGCGATATGAGCGCCTTATTGTTTTATAAGGCTTTCCTTTTGGCGACGACAGAGGTGTCATTGGATATGGGTAAGGAACTTCGGATGCATAATAATCCGTCGTCTACGGATAAGATGGACCAGATCACGGTAGACCCGATCCCGTATGAATCGGTAGCGTTGTTTAATTCCCAGAATGGCTTTGCCAGTTTCTTGGTACCGGCTATCTTGATCTTGGTATTGCAACAGACCTTGATATTGGGTATCGGAATGTTGGGAGGAACGGCCCGGGAAAAGAACCGCTTTCATAGTCTGGTGCCTATTTGCCGGCATTTTAATGGAACTTTGCGTATCGTGTTCGGCAAGTCGCTGACTTATCTTTTGCTGTATGTGGTGGTTTGCATCTGGGTATTGGCTATTGTCCCTAAGTTATTCTCCTTACCTCAGGTTGGTGAGCCACTGACTATTTTGTTGTTTTTACTGCCTTACCTGTTTGCCTGTATTTTTATGTCTATGACGCTATCTGGATTTATGACGAGTCGTGAGTCGCCTATGTTGGTATTCGTTTTCACGTCTGTCATCTTGTTATTTATCTCGGGTGTCTCTTGGCCGGAGGCGGCTATTCCTCCGTTTTGGAAAGTGGTGGGTTATTTGTTTCCTTCTACTCCGGGTATCCAGGGATTTATTCGTATCAATACGGCAGGCGCTTCCTTGCATGAGGTGGCGCATGAATATCGGGTATTATGGATTCAAGCGGGCGTATATTTCATCTTGTCTTGTATCATTTACCGTTATCAGATCATACGTAGCCGCAAGATGATTATAAAGCAATATCGGTATATGAAGATGCGACGGATGTTGCGAGAAAGAGAATAATCCCTCGTTTAGGTCTACCCTAATCGCTCATTTAGGTGTCCCTAAACGGGGGATTAGGGTGAGGGTAAAGTGTGATTAGATTTTAACTTTCGGTTTATATCCTCAGCCGTCAGGCCACATTCTTTCATCATGCGGATACTGTAAGACAGATCGCTGACGTTTGGTGTCACGTTGTTACTTCCAAACGTGAATTTAACGCCGGCGGCTTTCGCCTTCATAATGATCGCTTTATTTGGAATGTTGTATAGTTCGTTGATCTCTAAAGCTTTTCCGCTTTTTGCCAATGCCTCGACGAAACGGTTCATGCGGGCCTCCGTCCAGAATTCGTCAAAACGCTTATCCATCGGAGATGGCAAGAAACAAGGATTTACATAGATATCTACCGGCTCTTCCAATACGGAGCAGATACGATCTACGATCATGTCCATATATTGCTCCTCATTCTCGATCCAAGTCTCTTCCGGAATCCATAGGCGGGTACGGCGACCTTTATTGTCCTTGAACGTCAAAGCGTCCGTAAACACATAGTCGAATTCTTTAAGAGTCTCGGGAGAGAATGTGGTTATCCATTCGCGTCCTTCCGCTTGCATACCAAGGATGAAAGGCTGTGAGCGCATCTCATTTAGGTAATCCATGACTTGTTGGTCGTTCGTGATCGGGAAACCGATGCCGCAGTTCGGTGCGATCGTATAATTGATACCGGTCTTGCGGGATTGCTTAGCGGCAACTTCCTTGGTTAATCCACCTTTTAAATGCACGTGATAATCCAATACAGGGAAATCCGATTGATGTAATTTAATGATCTCGTCATTTTGCTCATCGTTAGCTTCTGCCAATTGTGCGTTGATATCGATCGTGGATTCATCAATTACGTTCACGGTGATGTTCTTGATCTGGATCTCACCGCTACCATCACTCTCTATGGCAAATGTCCCTTCCGATAATAAGGCATAGGCGTTAGCGTCCGTACGATATGGGGCGGTCGGTTGGATATACTCCACAACCGGTTCGCCGTTTATATTTACATCAATCTCTTGTCCGGCTACCCGGATATCCATCTTGAACCATTGATCTTCTTTTACGAAGCTTTTGGTCAAATTCCTCACGGAAACAAGACTTCCTGTCATTTTCCACCAAACCTTATCAGCCCGGTCATTATTGATAGCGATACGATATCCTTTCTTCAAGGTCGGGTCCGTATGGAACCAGACGGCGCCTTTGCCTCCCGGGGTAGTACGTAAATCAAGGGTCAGATCGAAGTTTTTGTATTTGCCGTTTTTCAGTACGGCCAGTGCATCCGTACCTTTCAAGGTCATTATGTCGTCTTGAACGGAGACATCGCCTGTCATTTTCCATTTGTTACTATCTTTGCCATCGAATAAGGTACCACTGCCGGAAACACTACAGGCTGTGGTCAGGACAAAGAGAAGGCCCATCGCTAGAATTGATAATTTTTTCATGATATAAATGATTTAAGTAATAATATATCCTCCAAAGATAACGAAAATTAAAATACAATGTCCTTTTTGAAGATTTTAACTTCCATAAAGATATAAACCTAAGAATATAGTCTTACTTTTTGTAAAAATTCTCAATCAAACTTAATTAATAGTACTATGCAGAACAGACGTGACTTTTTGAAGCAAGCCTCTTTGATGCTTGCGGGTGGGTTGGTAGCCCCGCAGTTATTATCTTCTTGTGGCGGTAAATCAGGACAAGCTGCCGCTACAGCATCGGAGTCTTCTAAATATATAGGGCTTCAATTGTATTCTTTAAGAGACCTTGTAAAAGACGAAGGTATCCAGAAAGTATTGGAAACCGCCGCTAAGATGGGTTATAAGAATCCGCAGACAGCAAGCTATGATAACGGTAAGATTTACGGTTTAGCTCCCGCTGAATTTAAGAAAATGGTGAATGACCTAGGTATGAAGTGTACGAGCGCTCACCTTGGACAGGCATTTACGAAAGAAAAAGAAGCCGAGGTTATGAGTTGGTGGGATCAAGCGATTGATGCTCATAATGAGTTAGGCGTTAAATATATGGTTCAACCGTGGATGCCGGTTAACGATAAGACTACATTGGATGACTTGAAGATGTACTGCGATTATTTCAACACGGTTGGTTATAAGACCGCTGCCGCTAGCATTGCGTTCGGTTATCATAACCACGACTTCGAGTTCCGTAAGATCGACGATCAATTGATCTATGATTTCTTGTTGGATAACGTAAGCCCGAACCACGTATTCTTCGAGATGGATGTATACTGGGTAATGATGGGTGGCGGTGATCCTGTCGCTTACTTGAAGAACCGTCCGAGCCAGTTCAAGGCTATCCATATCAAGGATGAGAAAGAGATCGGCGCAAGTGGCAAGATGAATTTCAAGCCTATCTTCGATCAAATGTACGCTAATAACGTAAAGGATTGGTATGTTGAAGTTGAGCAATATACAAACAATGATCCGGTTGCCAGCGTTCAGCAGAGCTATGATTTCTTGAATAAGGCTGATTATGTGAAATAATCCGTTCGATGATAAAAAAGAAGAGGCTACTTCATTATCGGGTAGCCTCTTTTTTTATGTTCGCTTATTTGGAATACTCGTTCAATCGGGTGGATTTCGCAAGCTCGATGATTTGTTTCCAATCTTTAGCTAAGTTTTCCATATCCGGATATAGTAAATCCGCTCCGGCATCTAATAAAACTTGATCGGGGAGAGGTCCGGTGTTTACGGCTATCGTAAAGATATTGGCTGCTACGGCAGCTTCTACCCCATGGGAGCGTTCTCTACCACAAAAGCTTCGTTAGGCTTCACATGCGCTTTTTGAAGTCCCATTAAATAAGGTTCGGGGTGTGGCTTGCCATATTTCACGTCGAAAGCCGTAACCATTTTCTCTCGGTTGAAATGTCCCGGATAGGTATGGTTTAGCTTATCGATCAAGCTATGTTGGCCGGAACCGGTGACAACCAATCGTTGCAGTCCAGATGCTTCCACTTCTTTTAGAACCTCTGCGGCGCCGGTCATGGGGGCACCGTCATTATAGGTATTGAATAGATCCGCTTTCTCTTTATAGATCGTTTGCTTCTCCTCGGCGGTAGCGTCTCGTTGGAAAGTGCGTTGGTATAGCTCGTTGATCGTGCTTTCCCCAGTACGTCCTTCGAACATATAAAAGTCTTCCGGCCGAGAAGTTAGCTGATGGAGGGTCGCTACCTCATGCCATGCCCGTGCATGAAAACGCATAGAGTCATATAATACACCATCCATATCGAAAAGAACAGCTTTGGGAGAAAGGGATTCCTGCCTGTGTTTACGCAGATATCGGATAATCGCTTCTTGAATCATGTTATTACCTTCTTAAAAACCAATACAAAGGTACGTAATAAATTGGAATTAACAGAAATGGGAGGAAAGCTTCTTGAAATTAAATAAATATGATATATAATGGAATTTCATTTTATGAAACAAAAATGGTTTAAATGGGTGCTTACTTTTGATCCACCTACATGTACACCCTAACCGGATTGATAAATTTTATAATTATCTGGATGAGTTGATAGATGTATTGAAAAATAAGGGATATAAATTTATTTCGTTGAGATAATTAATCAATAAATTATGACGTAGTTCGGTGAGAACTCTAGTTAGCGCATTAATAACGAATTTTCAAAGGCTATAACTTGCTATGAATAAGTGATATCATAATACTGTATACTATTTCTTATTAATTATATTTCTACCAAAGTCTCACTTGTCTATCTGAAAGGGGTTCAATTATACCTGCATTTAGGTATATAATATTTCTGTATGCATTGATTTTTAATATATGATATTTTGATATTCCCCAAATATTCATATATTTGCAATGATTAAACAACTAAGTTCTCACCGGACTCTTTTCTGGTGAAGAATGGTATATTTATTATCTAGTATGAATAGAGGAGAATTAGTACAATCTCTTGTGGAAGAAACAGGATTGCCGAAAAATGTTGTTAGGGCCGTAGTGAATGCGTTACCGACTGTTGTGGCGAAAGGAATACGGGAAGGAGAATCTATTTCCATGAAAGGATTTGGATCTTTTGTACCTTGGCAACAATCCGAGCGATTGGCACGTAATCCGAAAACAGGGGAGGAAGTAATGATTACTCCACGTGTCTCGGTCAAATTCAAAGCCGGGAGCGATTTACTTAAAGAATTAAATGAGTAATAAAAACTATTCAAACGAAAAAACGGTTTCCTCGTGATGAGAAAACCGTTTTTTTATGGGGTAAATCGTATTATAAACGTGCTTTGATAGCTTCGCTTTCTTTCTCGTATCCCGGCTTATTCAACAGGGCGAACATATTCTTCTTATAAGCCTCGACACCCGGTTGATTGAAAGGATTCACACCTAACATATAACCACTGATACCGCAAGCTTTCTCGAAGAAATAGAACAACTGACCGATATAGAATGCGCTTACTTCTGGCATATTAACCTTAATATTAGGAACACCACCATCTACGTGAGCCAACTGAGTACCTAATTCGGCCATCTTGTTTACCTCGTCTACATGCTTGCCTGCCAAGAAGTTCAAGCCATCTAAATCGGCTTCATCTGTAGGGACCAATACGCTATGATCTGTAGCTTCCACGGAGATAACCGTTTCGAAAATCGTACGCTCACCGTCTTGGATCCATTGACCCATGGAATGCAAATCGGTTGTCAAATCTACGGATGCTGGGAAAATACCTTTACCGTCTTTACCTTCGCTCTCTCCGTAAAGTTGTTTCCACCATTCTGCGATATAGTGCAATTTCGGATGGAAGTTAGCCAAGATCTCAATCTTTTTACCGTTCTTATATAACTCATTACGAGTAGCGGCATAGATAGCAGCCATATTATCAGCGAAAGGAACGCTCGCGTCTGTAGCTTTTTCCATGGAAACAGCTCCAGCAACCAAGTTGCGGATGCTGATACCTGCCACGGCGATCGGGAGCAAACCTACCGGAGTCAAAACAGAGAAACGTCCACCTACGTTATCAGGGATGATGAAAGTCTTGTAACCTTCTTGATCTGCCAAAGTACGCAAAGCGCCTCTCTTAGCGTCCGTGATAGCTACGATACGATGTTTAGCCTCTTCCTTGCCAACAGCATCTTCCAATTGTTTCTTCAAGATACGGAAAGCCAAAGCCGGCTCTGTAGTCGTACCAGACTTGAGATATTGATAATACCGAATTGCTTACCTTTCAAGACTTCGCTTAATTCATAAAGATAATCCTCTCCGATATCGTGTCCGGCGTATAACATAACCGGGTTTTTACGGCCGTTTTGCAACCAGTCGAAGCTGTTGTTTAACGCTTCTACTACCGCTTTGGTACCCAAATAGCTACCACCGATACCAATGGCTACGACCACCTCACATTTAGAACGAAGCACGTTCGCCGTATTCTCGATGTCGGCCAACTCTGTGTCCGTGATAGAAGAGGGGAGATGTAACCAACCCAAAAAGTCGTTACCTGCTCCGTTACCGTTATGTAATGTGGCAATACATTCCATTGCCTTGGCCTCTTGAGCGTAAACCTGTTCCTTGGAGACAGTGCCCAGAGCCTTGTCGATGTTTAAACTGATGTTTTTCATATGCTATTTTATTTAAACGTTTCCGTTAATTGACGAATGACCGTTGTCGGCGATTTCTTCTCGTACAATATATCATAAACAGCGTCCAGTATCGGCATGTTCACTTTATATTTCTCATTGATCTCACGCATACACTTGGTTCCATAATATCCCTCGGCGATCATTTCCATCTCCAGCTGCGCTGTCTTCACGGAATATCCTTTACCGATCATGGTTCCGAAAGTACGGTTACGGCTGAACCGGGAATAAGCGGTAACCAGCAAATCGCCAAGGTAGACGGAGTCGGTGATATCCCGCTCCAGCCCGTGTACGGCGTCCACGAAATTACGCATCTCCTCAATAGCGTTCGAGATAAATACGGCTTGGAAGTTATCGCCATATTTCATTCCATGGCAAATACCGGCGGCAATAGCGTACACGTTCTTCAGTACGGCGGCGTATTCGATACCGGTCACATCCTTACAGAAGGAATTCTTTAAGTATTGATTCTTGAAAACGGGGGATATCGTACGGACCTTCTCGATGTCAGAACAAGCCAACGTAATGTACGAGAGCCGCTCCAGAGCGATCTCTTCCGCATGACAGGGACCACCGATAACTGCTATATTTTCTGTCGGAACCTTGTAATACTCCGCGAAGTAATCCGTAATCAACATGTTCTCATCCGGTACGATACCCTTGATCGCCGAGATGATAAACTTATCTTTCAAAGAGGTCTTCACCTTCTTCAAATGTTGTTTCAAGAAAGGGGAAGGCGTAGCGAAGATCAAGGTATCCGAGTCCTTGATCGCTTGGTTGATATTGGAATAGAAGTTTATCTTGTTCGTGTCGAATTTCACGGCGGTGAGGTAACACGGATTGTGTCCCAACAGCTTGAACTCCTCGATACGATCGGGCCTACGCATGTACCAGTTGATACTATCTTGAGTTGAAAGTACGATCTTGGCTAAGGCGGTAGCCCAGCTACCACCTCCCATTATCGCGATTTTTCCGGGCAAATCCATCGTATCACGCTTTTATTCTCCTACATTGGCTATCCAAGCTTCTATTTCTTGGATCGTAGGATTTTGCAGTTCTAACTTATATTTTTTATTAAGCTCACAAAGCTCTTGTCTTAATTTGTTGGCGTTCGCTTCTTTCAGCGTGTCAACCGTCAGGTAGCCGGCTTTCTGCAAAGCGGGAACCCACTCCTCGGAAATGCCCAAGGCCACGTATTTGTCGGCGTTATCTTTTTTTACAGTTTTCTCCGGACGCATTTGCGGGAAAAGCAATACCTCTTGGATCGTTGTCTGTCCGGTCATCAACATAACCAGACGGTCGATACCAATACCGATACCCGACGTAGGAGGCATACCGAATTGAAGGGCGCGTAAGAAATCTTGATCGATGAACATCGCCTCGTCGTCCCCTTTCTCGCTCAAGCGTAATTGCTCCTTGAAACGTTCTTCTTGGTCGATCGGATCGTTCAGCTCGCTATAAGCGTTCGCCAATTCCTTTCCGTTTACCATCAACTCGAAGCGTTCGGTCAATCCCGGTTTGCTACGGTGCATCTTAGTCAGCGGACTCATCTCAACCGGATAGTCGATGATGAAGGTCGGCTGGATAAACGTACCCTCGCAGAACTCCCCGAAGATCTCGTCGATCAATTTACCTTTACCCATCGTATCGTCGATCTCCATCTTCAATTCCTTGCAGATCGCACGAATCTCGTCCTCGGTCTTACCTTCCAAGTCGTAACCCGTCTTTTCCTTGATCGCCTCCAAGATCGGCAAGCGGCGGAAAGGAGCCTTGAAGCTGATTGTCTTACCGTCGATCGTGCTCTCGCTCGTACCGTTCACGGAGATACAGATACGCTCCAACAGCTTCTCAGTGAAGCTCATCATCCAGTTATAGTCCTTGTATTGGACATAAAGTTCCATACAAGTGAACTCCGGGTTGTGCGTACGGTCCATACCCTCGTTACGGAAATTCTTACCGATCTCATATACACCCTCGAATCCACCGACGATCAATCGTTTCAAATACAACTCGGTAGCGATACGTAAATACAGATCGATATCCAAAGAGTTGTGATGCGTGATGAATGGACGTGCGCTGGCTCCTCCTGCGATAGATTGCAGGATCGGAGTCTCTACCTCCGTGTATCCGGCCTCATCCAAGGCGGTACGCATGGTCTTGATGATAGCCGCACGTTTCATGAAAATATCTTTTACACCCTCGTTTACTACCAAATCCACGTAACGCTGGCGATAACGAAGCTCCGGGTCATTAAAACCGTCGTAAGCGACACCGTCCTTATATTTAACGACCGGTAGCGGACGAAGTGATTTAGACAAAACTGTCAATTCTTGCGCATGAACGGAAATCTCTCCCATCTGAGTACGGAAAACGAATCCCTTGATCCCGACGAAATCACCGATATCCAGTAATTTCTTGAAAACGACATTGTAGGTGTCCTTATTCTCATCCGGGCAAATATCGTCACGGGAGATATAGACCTGTATTCTACCCTCGGAATCCTGTAATTCCATGAAGGAAGCCTTACCCATGATACGACGGCTCATGATACGGCCGGCGATACTTACCGGGCGTGGCTCAGCGTCGTCTTTGAATGTCTCTTTTATTTCTTTGGAAAATGCGTTCGTTACATACTCAGCTGCGGGATAAGGCTCTATCCCCATCTGACGCAACTGCTCCATGCTATTACGTCTTATTATTTCCTGTTCACTCAGTTCTAATAGATTCATTATGCTATTATTTTGTATAATACGGCGCAAAAGTACAAAATATTTCTGATTTATGCTGACTTATGTGGTAAAAGGTTGAGGTCACCGATCTTGTTTGTTCATGGATAAAGTCTCTTAGGATCCTTGGTGAAGTATCTTAGGTTTGTAGGCCAATGAACTTAAGACCCAATAATTTTATCTTTCATCACTAAATACAATTCTCTATCTTGAATCCAAGGAGAACTTTTCTCGAAGTTCCTCTTTGGAATAGTTTACTACTTCATTCATATCATGCATCGCTTTTTCGCTATGTATCCTTGAACGGAACATCCCATTTTGATCCCGGGGATGAGACAAATGGAATAAACAGCCCTCACTCCGATAAATCCGGTAGCCAAAACTCAACCAACGGTAATGTCTTTCTCCGTCCTCCAAGCCCCAGCCATAGAAATCCTCATTCTCCATACCCGCTTGCAGGTATTTTTTTTCCGTTTGGGCGAAGACCGCTCCCCCGACTGCGCCTATCACTCCCTCTACTGTGTACAAAGAGTTCATCTTTGCTTGATGTTTTTTAGGAAATCTAAGTCACGATGGAGCCAATAATGTTCCCTCAATATATCTGACGTATCTAAAAAATTACCATCATATGGATAAGCGACATCAGAAGTCCTAGTTCTAAGCTGTTTCACCGCATCCAATATTTGAAGGTGGTCCAGTATCACATCTGCGTCCCAAATACAAACAAGTGGAGTATCAACCTGCTTTGCGAGGATATTCAAGTATTTGGTCTTGTAGAATACAGGATCTTTATCCACGAGGAAAGTGTACTTCACCGTATCATCTTTTATTAACGAGGGGGTAATCTCATTTTGGTATGATGAGGCCTCCAGAATTAAGATGCGTGTCCGGAAATAACGTACTATTGAGTCCACGGACATCAACAGGTTCTCCAAACGGATCATGGAATCGATCCGTACAGGAATAATAAATGTTGTATCTGTCAAGTCTATTCGCATAAATATCTTTTGCTTAATGTTTAACAATGCCAACACCGTACCGGGGAAACCATTCAGCAATCCTCTGTGTATATTATAGTAGTATTCGTTCTCCATTAGGGCATCCCAAGCGTCAGACGAGATGATCCGATCGTAAATTAGGTGCGGATTGAAAGGGATGGTGTATTCGGGGAAGTCCCTTTTTAATCCCTCCAACAAGAAATATAGAGAAGCGTATCCATTACTGATATAGATATCCCTGCCTTTGATCTCTCTATTATATATTATGTCTAGATTGATTGATTTTCTTAGTTCGTTCACATATCTTTGCCAATCCGGCGAACAATCCCGTAAAGGTAACATGCCCCATAACAGATATAGTCGGTTCAAATGCAGATGAGGCAAATGGGAGAACATATACAGAGATAGTTGTTCCAGAACCTTTTGTATCCGATCCTTGTAAAAATCATATTGTATAAGACAGGACAGGGTTTTCATTAATATCGGTACGTGATATTGGTAAATGGAAAACGTATAGGATTCCTCGAAAAAGGAGGCGTCTATCAAATCGGCCAATTGATTAACTAACTTGATTGCTAAGCCCTCGAAAGGGAAACGCTCATTATCGTTTGTCTGGATTTCCAGCCTTTTATAAATGTAATATAAGAAATGGATGAGTTGAGACAGGGAATACCTAGATTCCATATTTCCGAAAACCAGCTTCTTGAATAGCAAATCATCGATACCACTTAGCAAATCATTAATATCACCGTCTACAAATTGCTTTTTTACAATATAATCCAATCCTAACGCAACTCCGCATAAACCTTCCTCCACGGTGAGTTCTGCGTTTTTAGAGAGATCGTTTTCCAAGAGATCGTCCAGCAATCGCTCAGCCTTCTCTTTATAAATAGCTTCTTGCGTATAATCATACAAATGGTATAAATAGATGAGTAATCCCATTTTGCCATGAGCCAACCCGAAAGGGTAACTTGTATGTAATGAGCCTATCAAATGCTTATTTAGCGAATCTATTTGTGATGCTAATTTATTCATAGTACTTAATTTATTAAATACGACATATCCTTTAACTCATATTCTTCCGGCAATAAATAACCATTTGTCAAAACTGTTGGAGTGGAACTTATTGTATTGCGCCTAACCCATTCGTTTTGTGCTTGAAAATTGGCTAACATATCTTTGTCATTAGGATTTAATCTGTATCTTTTATAGCAATCCTCTTTTTTATGACGCCCTTTTGCATACCAGTCAGATAGGAATCGTAAATAATCCGATTCATTATTTAGTAGATACATGGAGGTCAGTAGCATGGCGCTAGGTTCTAATTCCTTGCTAAAAGAGGTCAAGATGATTTGTATGCAAATCTCTTCTTTATATTCTTTGAGTAACTTTTCTATTTGGAGATGTAATTTTGCGCAAGGAGCACAGTGTGGATTAGAGATAATGGTAATCCACTCTTTGGCATCCCTATTGCCCAATAATATTCCTGTATTTTTGTCAATGTCATATTGAGGCTGTTCGTTTAATAAGCTCTTAAATACAGAGGCATTCAGTTTTATGCTGCTAAGTTTATTGTTGCTTCGTTGGATTTGCTTTTCTTTTACGTATAATGTAACAGTAAAATGGAGCGATAGAATGACGAGCCCATACACGCATCCAATGGTAGTGAAATCAAATAAATCCCATTGATTGAAATCCATGCCTATCGCAAATAGAGAGATAAGAAAGGTGATCCATACGGTAGCTTGTACAGATAAACATAAAGCGCACCATTGTTTTACCCTAAATTTTTTGGTACCATACGCTCCACGCTGTATAAGGTAATGCGATTATATTCAGAGTCTCTGCATATATAACATATTGGGGCAACAAGGCGATAAACAATATTGCGGAAAGAAAATATCCTAAGCCGAAGACACTCCAACTGATCCCCAAGAAATGAGATGCTTGGGAATCCAATGTCCCGTTGCAATCACTGGATTTCAAAAACAAGGAACAAATTTTGTTGACATATTTATCCGAGCCTAAGATCTCTCGAGAAAGCAGGATACCGCAGAAAGATGCTCCGATCACATTAACACCCCATAACCCCCAGATTCCTATCTCCATTCCTCTGTTGGTGATAAGGGCACACCCTATTAATGATAGAAGTAATGAAACGAAACATGCGATTACTATCCGCTGTCGTAAGTATTCCTTTCTATGCTCTTTATAATCCGGTTCAATAGATTCATCGGTGGATTCGAAAAGAAGGACGATTCCTGACCATCGTTCCAAGAATACCGGGATAGATAATGTGATGTTTTTACCTCGCCATGAATAGATGATTGCCTCGGTAGAAACATGTCGTACCAATACAAACTCATGATCTACGTAAGCCACAAAGGGTACATCCAATGAGGATAAGCATTCTTGTGTTTTTTGAATTTCGGCCGCTACATTCTCTATATTATAATAACGTAGCATCTCGGACAGTCCAAACAGATTGTTTTTGTGTGGATGCCTCTCGTAGTATCTTATGGTAAAATCCTTCGTGTATTTTATCGATAAGATTTCTAAAATTTGATGAATAGATTGTCATGTTCCATAGCTTAGAGTTTTTAGTGATTATCTCAGCTTCCCGATAAACAGCACTGGATTACTCTCCTCGTTCAGTCCGGGGAAGCGTCGTGCGAACTCTTCCTTCTTCAAAACGTCTTCCGGATACATTAGCATGGCGCACCAGCCCTCATCTAACGAGAAGAACTGTTTGGGCAACCACCGGAAGTTGTCATCGAACTTGATGTTCTCTAAAACTCTTGCGTTTCCATCTTTTTTTTGTCGATTAAGGCAACCCCTTCAAGATCATCCCTTTTTCCCTTGAAGGAGAGTAATATTGTTTCCTTTGATTCCACGTAATCTGGGATATGACCGATGTATCCTTTTTCAGCTTCCTCCATTACGATTTGCACATAGTCCTTTCCGTCTTGTGCCCAAAATCCCGCTGGAGGAATTTTATTGTCGATATTTATTCGATATCGAACTTTAGTACTATCCATCGTACACTCAAGTATCTCATTGCCTTGATAGCCATGAGAGATTATAAGTCCTTCAAAACGTTCGAATGAGTTTGTGAATGAGCTGATATATTTATTTTGTTTCTCTATGGAGTCATAGGTGCTGATATAGGTTCCGTTCTTATGATTGATTATTCTGTAACGCAATTGCCTCTCGGTAGGCGTACATTTTATAATGTATGAGCTGTCATTGAATAGGATGATAGCCTCTATAAGTCCAATATTCTCATGATCACTCCATTTGCGAATAAATTTGAACGAATTGGAATAAGTAGTGACATCTCCTGATGAGGAAATTAAGATATCCCCATTAGGCCATATCGTGAAATTCCCTAAGAAGAAGTATGATTGTGGATCCTCCCCTTTTTTAGATAAGACACGTTTGATTTTTCCTGATTTATCATATGCTATTAAAATGTCATCAGAGCCGATGTATATGTCCTCTTGGAAGAGGGCGATGTTTCTGATTTTGTAAAGTACGTCTATCAATGCATCGTCTCTTGTTTCCAAGGGGACATACCGATATTCCTCAAACATTTCATCCACGTCTTTTTCTACCCGATGTGAGAGTGGAATAAAATACTCGATTGTTTCGTCCTTGCTATTATCCTTGGCTTGATCCGGATTACAACAGATAAGCAAAAGAGCGACTAAAAATAGAAGATAGATCATGATCGTTTTTGTTTTAAGAAAAAAAGCGGGTTTTAGCAGATGGCGCCTGCTAAAACCTGTTCTTTCTTTTTGTTACTAACCTCCTATGGTATTGCAGTTTTGTACTCCTCCAAGACCATTGCATTTAGAATCACACTCAGAGCAGCTGGAGGCTTCAAAGGAACCGGAACTGTTCCAGCAATGACAATACGCACTTCCTCCCCTAAGATTTTCATCATTTGCTCTTTTGGAAGAACTTTACCTTGTTGGTTTAGTACGACTTTTGTCAGTTTTTTGAGTTTGTCCATAATTTGAAAGATTTAAAAAGTTAATAGATGTGTAATGCTTTGATGTTTACAAATAAAATTAAAAAAAATATTAAAAACAAGAAAAACGGTGCTTTGTGTGTTTTGTTTAATGTATTTTATCTATTTAATTGTATAGGGTACAAAAATTAACTTTTACGGGAAGGTCATGAGAAATGATGTAACCTAATTTTATTTTGAACTTCCTTGTTCTTTTATCGGTTAACATGAAGCTTAGAAAAACAGCTCATACTAACTTTCAACCCTGTGAAGTTTTTCAGGAGAAGGTTCTCTAAGATGTGAAGTACCTTAGAAAATAACAGTAAAATCTGTGAAGTAAATTTAGGCATAGTCAGTACGCTCATACATTTAAGATTGAGTAGTACTAACTTTCCTAAGTAAGTATATATCCTTTGCCACTAGCAGTATATATTCTATGGGCAAGTAAGTACTACTGCTTTTTTCGGTTATATAAGTTGACAGACAGGTTTGTTTAGATCTTATAGTAGTAAGGCCGCACTCCTTCCGGCAGGAAGAAACGGATATCCTTGTCGGCTTGGTAAGCGTTACGGATAAATGTGGAGGAGATTTCCATCAAGGGAGCGTCTACCTTTTTCACGTTCGGATAAATGGCCGGGATCGAGATGTCGAATCCTAGGCGGGGATAAATCAGCAGTTTGTAGTCTTGGAGTATTTTTTCGTGTTCTTTCCATCGGGGAAAAAGCTGCCAGTTATCGGCTCCCATGATAAAATAAAAGTCCCGATTCGGATAGTTACGGGATAAGGTTCGTAGGGTATCAATGGAATAAGAAGGTTTCGGTAGGTAGAACTCAATATCGCAGACCCTGAATTTAGAATATCCGTCAATAGCGGCTTGGGCCATTTCCAGCCGTAGTGAGTCATCGAGCAGGTCATCCTTTTTCTTCAGCGGATTGTGAGGCGTGACTACGAACCACACCTCATCCAATCCCTCGAACTCACATAGCCAGTTCGCCAAGGCGAGATGGCCTATGTGAATGGGATTGAATGATCCACTGTAAATCCCGGTCTTGAGTCCCATACGATTTTTACTTAACCCTTCTTTTGCCAACCCTTATAGTTGATGAAACAAATGAATATATTAAATATCAGGGCACCCCCGATGATGATATACTCCTTATAATACAGGCTAATACCACCTAATACGAGGCTCGCTATCCCACAAACGATAGAAAGCCCCATCAAAACGGGTATTCTTGAATATATTAGACATAGACTATTTGTTTAAGAACTCACGAATGATCTTCAACGCGTCTTTTTGGGCAGTCTCCAGATCATCGTTTACGACAACCTTATCAAACTGTCCCGTGAACCCTAATTCATACTCAGCCTTGGCGATACGGCTTTCGATAACTTCCGGGCTGTCTGTTCCCCGTCCTTCCAATCGCTTCCGTAGGTCATCGATGCAAGGAGGTTGGATAAAGACAGACAGGGCACGGTCTCCATAGAATTTCTTGATATTGCATCCGCCTACCACATCCACATCGAAAATCACGTTATCCCCTTCGTTCAAGATACGCTCTACCTCGCTCTTTAACGTACCGTAATATTTATCGGTATACACCTCCTCATATTCCAAGAAGTCTCCATTAGCGATACGACTGCGGAACTCTTCCGGCGTAAGGAAATAATATTCCACACCATTCTTCTCGGTTCCCCGCGGGCCCGGCTGGTAGCCGAGATGGAGAAACGAAGGTGTAAATCTTGTTTCAAAAGATAATTAATAATGGTTGATTTTCCGGAACCCGAGGGTGCGGAGAAGATAATTAATTTGCCAGCCATTCTCGTTAATCTTATTATAATACGTTTAGTACCTGTTCCTTGATTTGTTCCAACTCGTCTTTCATCTGGACCACGATCTTCTGCATCTCGGCGTGGTTGCTCTTTGATCCGAGCGTATTGATCTCACGCCCCATTTCCTGAGCGATAAAACCGAGCTTCTCGCCTTGGCCGTGACCGGATTCCATGGTTGAGATAAAATATTTCAAGTGGTTGTCCAAACGGTTCTTTTCCTCGTTGACATCCAGCTTCTCGATGTAATAGATCATCTCCTGCTCGAAGCGATTCTTGTCGTAATCCTTCTCGGCTATCTTTTGCAGGTTATCCATGATACGAGCCTTGATCTTCTCGATACGTTCCCCCTCGTATTTCTCCACTTCTTTCAACAGAGTGGCGATATTGGCTATCTTTTGCTCGAAAAGCTTTTGAAGCATGGCTCCTTCTTGGATACGGAAATCACACAGGTGCTTGATAGCGTCCTTTACCGTTTCTAAAACCACCTCCCATTCGGATTCGTCCGGTTCTACGGTCTCGGACTTGATTGCGTCCGGCATCCGGAGCAAGGTCTGGAACCAATCGTTCGGAACGCTGATATTCAGTTTCTCTGCGATCTCCTTGATTTGGTTGTAATAATTCTCTACGGCGGCAAGATTGATCTGTGTAGGAGTATCTTTGCCTATATATTCTATAAAGATATTGAACTCAACTTTTCCCCGCTCCAAAGATTGAAGTAACAGGCTCCGAAGCTCCATTTCCTTATCCTTGTATATGGAAGGGATACGGGTGGACAAATCCAATTGCTTACTGTTTAAAGCCTTTATCTCTACGGTTACTTTTTTTTTGAAGGGAGCTCGGCTGTAACCTTACCGAACCCAGTCATTGATTGTATCATTTTTCTCAAAAGTTTGCGCAAAGATAGTGGTTTCCTTTTAGATTTGATGTTTATTTTCTCATAAATAGATGTTTCTCATAGGGCTGCCTTGATAGTATAATGAATTTTTGTATACCTTCGCAGCCTAATCAGATTGAAGGATTGAGATTGTTTGTTCGTTCAATTATCAATTGTTAATAGTTAATTATTATGTCATTGATCTTAAATATCGAGACATCCACTTCCGTATGTTCAGTAGCCCTGTCGGAAGGGGAGGAGGTGGTCTTTGAGAAGGCTTCCTTTGAGGGGCCGTCTCATGCGGCGTTATTGGGCGTTTATATGGAAGAGGCATTAGAAGCCGCGAAGTCGAAAGGGATAAAACTGGATGCCGTGGCGGTAAGTAGCGGACCCGGATCTTATACGGGGTTACGCATCGGGGTGTCTGTGGCTAAAGGATTATGCTTTGGGTATGGTATTCCTTTGATCGGTATTCATACGCTGGATATTTTAGCGTCTGCCGCTATCCGGAAAAATAGGAGGAGGCCGATTGCTTGTATTGCGCTATGTTGGATGCCCGTCGTATGGAAGTCTACTCTTCGATTTATGATTCCCATCTCAACACGATACGTGCCACGACTGCTGATATCGTAGATGCTGATTCGTATGCTTCTTTTTTAGAGAACGGTAAGGTTTGTTTCTTTGGAGACGGTGCCGCTAAATGTGAGACGGTAATCACTTCTCCGAACGCCTGTTTTATGGCTGGTATCTATCCATTGGCTGTAAATATGGCATCCTTGTCGCAGAAAGCATATGATGATGGCCGTTTTGAGAATGTGGCTTATTTTGAGCCTTTCTATTTGAAAGAATTCCAAGCAACGATCGCTAAGAACAAAGTGCTGAACGAGGCGTTAGGGAAAAACAAATAAGAGTAAGGGTACACAACCAAATTCATGTTCCGGCTGTTTATTCTAAAATGAATAAATCAGTTAAAGACATGAGAAAGAAAAGTGTGAATACGCTATTGGTATTTGGTGGGTTGTCGCTATAATCCTTTTGATGATCTGGTTGTTCCTCGGGACAACGTTGGTGGAGGATACGAGTACGGAGATTACTCCGGTTCCTATAGAGCAAGCTAACTGAGAACAATAACATAAAAAGGCGGGATCCTTTCGGACCTCGCCTTTTTTTAATATAGATAGTTGTTTTATTATCCTAAGAATCCTAACAGGATACCGGCTGCTACAGCAGAACCGATTACACCTGCTACGTTCGGCCCCATAGCGTGCATCAACAGATAGTTGCTTGGATCGTATTCCAAACCTACGTTCTGGGAAATACGGGCAGCGTCAGGTACGGCGGATACACCGGAGTTACCGATCAACGGATTGATCTTGTTGCCTTCTTTCAAGAACAGGTTAAAGAACTTAACGAATAAAACACCGGCACAAGTTGCGATAACGAATGACAATGCACCCAGACCGAAGATCTTGATAGAGTTCAATGTCAAGAATTGAGTAGCCTGTGTAGAAGCACCTACCGTAATACCTAACAAGATCGTGATTACATCGATCAGCGGACCACGAGCAGTCTCTGCCAGACGACGTGTCACGCCACTTTCCTTGATCAAGTTACCGAAGAACAACATTCCTAACAATGGCAAACCAGACGGTACCAAGAAGGCTGTCAATAGCAAGCCAACGATCGGGAAAACGATTTTCTCCGTCTGTGAAACGGCTCTTGGAGGTTTCATACGTATCACACGTTCTTTCTTCGTTGTAAGCAATCTCATAAACGGTGGCTGGATAATAGGAACCAATGCCATATATGAGTATGCGGATACAGCGATAGCACCCATCAAGTTAGGAGCTAACTTGGATGACAAGAAGATTGCGGTTGGACCATCAGCTCCTCCGATAATACCGATAGCACCGGCTTGGCTCGGGTCAAATCCCATTTGCAATGCAATGATATAAGCACCGAAAATACCAAATTGGGCGGCAGCTCCGACTAGCATTAACTTAGGATTGGATATCAAAGCGGAGAAGTCTGTCATGGCACCGATACCGAGGAATATCAAGGGGGATACCAACCTTGTTTCACTCCTTGGTATAAAATGTTCAATACAGAACCCTCTTCGTATATACCTAATTGTAATCCGGCATCCTTGAAAGGGATATTTCCGATCAAGATACCGAAACCAATAGGGATCAGAAGCATTGGCTCGAATTCATATTTAATCGCTAGGAATATGAACAGCAAACCTACCAATAGCATCACGATATGCCCTGGAGTCGCGTTCGCAAATCCTGTATAGGAGAGAAATATTTGGATATTTTCTCCTAGGAATTGTAAGAAACTTTCTTGCATATCATTAACCGATTACAACGAGATCTGCACCTTCCAATACAGAGTCGCCTTTGTTTACTTTAATTTCTACAATTTTACCGTCACGATCGGCATTGATGTTGTTTTCCATCTTCATGGCTTCCAATACCAAGATCTTTTGGCCTCTCTTAACTGTATCGCCGACTTTACAGTCTACACTTAAAATTACACCTGGCAGCGGAGATTTAACAGCGCCGGCTACACTTGGAGCTGCTTGACGGGTGATAACAGGTTCACCGCTGGCATTGGTCGGAGCTTGAGCCGGACGTTTCAATGTAACCATTTGTTTTTTCGCAGGTTTCTCCATTTTTACGTTATAAGGGGTTCCGTTTACCTCTACCTCTGCCACATCATCTACAACTGAGTTGATATGTACTTTATATGTGTTACCGTTAATGGTATATTTAAAACTTTTCATTCGTCAATTGGATTTTAGGATGATTACTTTTTATTTGGAGTCTGACGCAGAGAATAAAGCTTAGAACTCCATGGTGAATAGCTGCGTTGAACCTTGTGGATAGTCAATACCGTGTTCTCGATATCGTGGTTGTCATCGCTCATCTCATAAAGAGCGGTAGCGATAGCGGCAAAAAATTTCACCTGATTCTTGACCGATATTGGCTGATACGGCAGCACCTGTTCCTGCGGCTTTTTGAGCGTTACGCTTGCTAGCTTTGATCGCTGCGTTACCGATCTGCTTGAATACTAGATACAAAATGATTAAGCCAAGGAATACGACTGCCATGGCTGTTATGGTCATACCAATACCCCATGGGTCGTTCCGTTGGAAGTTCTCAAGTTTCGCATTCGAATCTAACGTCAGATTATTGGTGCTAGGAGTCACTTTGTCAAGGATACTCCAATTTCCTACTCCATCAAGATCCAGACCGTAACTAACATCTGCTTTTTTTTTGCCCGGCAGGGATTGTCACCTCGTCGATCAAAGTTGTACCATCTGAATCATATAAGGCTAGATAATTATCTTTGTTTGGATCGAATGTGAAGTTTACATGAAATGTTCCTTTTGTTGGCTGATCATCTGCCCAAAAAAGAAGATGCTGGCGGGGAGGAACTTTGGTAAGTACATCTCCCTTCGGGATCATATATTTTCTGGGATTACTTTTATCGTTCGTTAAGAAGCATCCTCGTAAATCCACCGTACCTGCTGAGTTATTAAATAACTCAAACCATGGATGGCGTTTTCCATAGTCATCAACAAAGTTATCTTCATTGACAACTAGCACTTCATTTAATTTAACGGAGGTAGTCAACTGTGCCTTGGCTCCCATACTGAAGAGAACCATTAACAGTAGCAATACCCCTATTTTCTTATTTATCATATTCATCTCCTGTTTTACGGATTATAGAGGCAGGTTATCATGTTTCTTAGCAGGATTGCTTAACTTCTTAGTCTGCAATTGCTGCAAAGCACGAATAATACGGAAACGAGTGTTACGCGGTTCGATAACATCGTCGATATAACCGTATTGAGCTGCGTTATAAGGATTAGCGAATGCTTTCTTATATTCAGCTTCTTTCTCTGCTGCGCATGCTTTCGGATCTTCAGCGGCTGCTACTTCCTTGGCGAAGATAACCTCTACGGCACCGCTCGGGCCCATAACGGCGATCTCGGCTGTCGGCCATGCGTAATTCATATCACCACGTAAATGTTTAGAACTCATCACGCAATAAGCTCCACCGTAAGACTTACGCAATGTAACGGTAATCTTAGGAACGGTAGCCTCACCATAAGCGTAAAGCAATTTAGCTCCGTGAAGGATTACACCGTTGTATTCCTGTCCTGTTCCCGGAAGGAATCCCGGAACGTCAACCAATGTTACCAAAGGAATGTTGAACGCGTCGCAGAAACGAACGAAGCGACCTGCTTTACGAGATGCGTTGCTATCCAAGCATCCTGCCATAACCTTCGGCTGGTTAGCTACGATACCGACAGATTGTCCGTTGAAACGAGCGAAACCTACGATGATATTCTTAGCGTAGTCCGCATGGACCTCTAGGAACTCGTTGTTATCGACGATCGTACCGATAACCTCATACATATCGTAAGATTGGTTGGCGTTATCGGGAATGATATCGTTCAATACATCATCCAGACGATCGATCGGGTCTTTGCACTCAACTAACGGAGTTTCTTCCAAGTTGTTCTGTGGTAAGAAACTGAGCAATTTACGGATCAATTGCAAACCATCCTCTTCTGTATCGACAGCGAAATGGGCTACACCCGATTTCGTGGTGTGTACGCTGGCTCCACCCAACTGCTCTTGGGTTACATCCTCACCTGTTACGGTTTTTACTACTTTCGGACCTGTCAAGAACATGTAGCTGGTACCACGTGTCATGATGTTGAAGTCTGTCAAAGCCGGAGAATAAACGGCTCCACCGGCGCAAGGGCCGAAGATACCGGAAATCTGAGGAACAACACCGGAAGCCAAGATGTTACGTTGGAAAATCTCTGCGTATCCTGCCAAGGCGTTTACACCTTCTTGGATACGAGCTCCACCGGAGTCGTTCAAACCGATAACGGGAGCGCCCATCTTCATGGCTTGATCCATTACTTTACAGATCTTCATAGCCAAAGCCTCAGACAAGGCTCCACCGAATACGGTGAAATCTTGAGCGAAGATATATACCAAACGTCCGTCGATCGTACCATAACCTGTTACGATACCATCGCCTAAATATTTAGTTTTTTCGATACCGAAGTTAGTACAACGGTGCTGAACAAACATATCGAATTCCTCGAAACTACCTTCGTCAAGCAACATGGCGATACGCTCACGAGCGGTATATTTGCCTTTTTTGTGCTGTGATTCGATTCTTTTCTCTCCTCCACCCAAACGAGCTTGCTCACGAAGTGCGATGAGCTCTTTTACTTTTTCAAGCTGGTTACTCATTGTATTTTGATTTGTTGTTAGAAATGAACGGATTAATTATTTGTTGCCCGGCATGCAAAGTTCTGTCAATACGCTGCAAGTTGATTTCGGGTGAAGGAAAGCGATGTTCAAGCCTTCTGCGCCACCACGGGGAGCTTTATCGATTAATTTAACGCCTTTTTCCTCAGCCTCGTTCAAAGCTGCCTGTACATCAGGTACCGCGAATGCGATATGGTGGATACCTTCACCTTTTTTCTCGATAAATTTTGCGATCGTGCTATCTTCGCTGGTCGGCTCTAGTAATTCAATCTTAGTCTGTCCTACCTTGAAAAATGCGGTTTTTACTTTTTGGTCTGCTACTACTTCGATATTGTAGCATTTTAATCCAAGAACGCCTTCATAATAGGGTAAACAAGCCTCGATACTCTTCACTGCGATACCTAAATGTTCGATATGTGTAAGTTCCATGTCAATAATAATTTAAAGATTTAGTAAATGTTTGTTTCTATTGTGTGCAAATGTACACTACTTTTTATGAATGAGGAAATAATTTTTTGTTTTTATCTCCCAGTAAATGTGTTTAAAGATACATTTTATTAAAAATCGACAATCAGACGAACGTTCAATTGACGTCCGGTCAGATAGTTTGGAACTGCGTATTGGACATTATATACATCTGTTATCCAATAATAGGAACTAACGTTTTTGATGTCTAATATGTTAAATACATCCAGACCTAGCCAAATGTTTTTCAAATGGCGGAAGAAGCCCCTGTCCATGATAGCGTCCGTGCCTCCTGCCAATTGGTAGGAGAGGCCGATATCTACACGTTTGTAGGCGGGCGTACGGAAATAGCCGGCTTCGTATCCTTTGCCCGGGATTGTCTGGGGAAGTCCTCCGGATAGAACTCCTTTCAGATTTAGCTTGACTCGTTTATAGCCCGGGAAATAATCTTGGAAGAAGAGTGAGATGTTGTAGCCTTGGCTATTGGCCATAGGAACGGTCGTTGTTTCCCGGATGGTTTGCTGGGCTTTCATCAAGGAGAAGCTGATCCATGAGTCGGTACCCGGTACGAATTCTCCGAAGAATTTGACATCGAGTCCCATGGCGTAACCTTTGGCGCAATTCTCGCCGTAATAGCGGATCTTGACGTTATCTACGGTGTAGGGATTCAGATTGTCCAGCTTTTTATAGTACATCTCGGCGGTCACCTTGAAATTCCGGTCTACGGCACGGAACGTATAATCTCCTCCCAAGATGAAATGGATGGAGCGTTGTGACTTTAGATCTTTGTTCAATACCGTGATATTATTGCCGTTCTTATCTTTGTCTACTCTACGTAATTCCTTGTAGAAGGGCGATTGATAATACAGTCCGGTGGCGAAACGGAGCGTCAAGTCTTGGTCGAAGTTCGGGATAAAGCCCAATGAGGCACGGGGACTGAAAAGGAACTCCTTATTATAAGTCCAATAACTACCTCTAACCCCTACGACTAACGTGAACAGACCTTGCTTGGTCCTGAATTTGAACGCGTCTTGCGCATAAGCGGAAAAGCGTGTGCTTTCTATCTGATTATCAGAAAAGAGGTTCGAATATACACTTACGTTATTACCGGTTTGGGGCAAAGAATAACCTGAGGAATCCCTTTTTTCCCATTCACTGATCTTATCATTGATTTTCTCCATTTGTACCGTGGCTCCCCATTTCAACGTATTGTTTAAAAGGCGGGCCATCCCATAGTGCCCGACATTCATGACGGTGGCGTTCAAACGGTTTCGTGCGTGCTCGTGATAACGGCCTACGGACATGGCGGCTGACGCGTCGTCATCCGGATTTTCCGCTCCGTTCTCGCTTAGCCAATATTCTCCGGCGATATCGTATCCCTCTTCTTCCTTGCTTTTGAAAGCGGAGGCTTGAAGTCCCAACTCTGTGTTCTCATTGGGGTTGTGTTTCAATGTAAGCGCACCGAATAAGGTTTGGAAACGGTCTCTTTCCCTTCCGTCGAAATAGACTTTGAAGTTCTTGGGATGCTCGGCTGTACCGAAAGAGGTTTCCCGGCTATAAGGGGTGAATTTATAATTATTGTTAGCGAGGTTTCCCAAGAAATTGATTTCCCATTTAGGGGCCAATTGGTACGTGATGTAAGTTTGCAGATCGATAAATTTAGGGTCGTATTCTGCGTCTGTATCCATGGTACCCAAAATAGACCGACCGCTTTTAAAGCGGAAACCCGTTACTTGGGTAAATTTACCGATAGAACTGCCTACATAAGCATTCGCGCCCAACAAGCTCGCGGAAGCCGAGCCTTCGAATATCTTAGGCTTTTTATAGGTAATATCCAGCACGGAACTCATCTTGTCTCCGTAACGAGCCTCGAAGCCACCGGCGGCGAAATTGACCGCCTCCGTCAGGTCCGGATTGATAAAGCTAAGGCCCTCTTGTTGTCCCGAGCGAATCAGAAGTGGACGGAATACCTCGATCCCATTCACATAAACGATATTTTCATCATAACTACCTCCACGTACGGAATACTGGGAACTTAACTCGTTATTGGACGATACTCCGGCAAACGTAACGACCAAGCTCTCTATACTACCTCCGGAGGGATCGGGCAATAACTTGATTTTGTCCGCGTTTAGGGACTCCATGGTCGTGGTCTGCTTGCGGATGGCAGTAACGGATACTTCCCCTAAATCAAATGAGGTATTGTTCATCTGTACGTTCAGGCGCATATCCGCTTGTGCCGAGGGAATGATACGCTCTGCCTTATTATATCCCAGACAAGAGTAAATAACGGAGATAGAATCCCCCGGCGATATGGAAAAGGAATAATATCCCTTCTCGTTGGTCATGGAGCCGATCAACGTGTTCTTAACCCGGACATTCACTAATTCCAGGGGGTTACCGTCGGCGTCACGGACATAACCAGTGATTTTTATGCGGCCCTCGCCAAAGGCACTCACGGAAATAAGTATAAATAGCAGCGCGGCTATCGCACGAATCTTCATAATCTATTGTTCAATTATAAAAATACTAACGAGAAAAAAAGAACGATACGTATATATGGGTGCAAAAAATATATTTATATTTGCGAATCTTAATATTAAAAGAGTACAAAGAACGAAAAAAATGGAGAGTTTTGCAACACTTATACAAAATAGAAGAAGTACACGTAAGTTTACCGAACAACTACTTTCACCCGAGCAGGTAGAACTGATCTTGAAGGCGGCGTTGATGGCTCCGGCCTCAAAACGTAGTAATCCTTGGCAGTTCGTGGTCGTGGAAGATAAGGAAATGTTGAAGAAACTTGCCGGGTGTAAGAAAAATGGTTCTGTTTTTCTGGAGGGGTGTGCCTTGGCCGTGGTTGTCTTGGCGAATGTGATGGAAAGCGATGTTTGGATCGAGGACGCTTCGGTCGCTTCTATTTATATGCAATTGCAAGCAGAGGATTTGGGATTGGGCAGTTGCTGGTGTCAGATCCGGAACCGGGTAACAGAGGATGAGGCGGATTCGAATAATTATGTTCGTTCGTTGCTGGATATTCCTTATCAATTGGATGTCTTGTCTATCATTGGTATCGGTTATAAGGATCAGGTTCGTAAGCCTTTTGATGAATCCCATTTACAATGGGAGAAGATACATATAGGAAAGTTCTCTCTTCCGGAAGAAAATAAAGAGGCGGAAGAATGAGAGTCGTATTTGTTGGTGCCGGAAACTTAGCTACCCGGCTTTCGTTGGAAATGCGTAAGTCCGGAATGAGTATCGGGCAAGTGTATAGTCACACAAGTGAGCATGCTAAGATTTTAGCCGATGAATTGGGATGTGGGTGGACTGTTGTCCCGGAAGATATTGTGGAAGATGCCGACTTGTATGTTTTCTCTTTGAAAGATGCCGTGCTCCAAGATGTTATCGCCCGTGTAAAACCGAATAACGGTTTGTGGGTGCACACGGCAGGGAGTATGCCAATCTCTGTATTTGAAGGTCTTACGGCTAGATATGGGGTGGTTTATCCGTTACAAACGTTTAGTAAGAGTAGGGAGGTGGATTTCAAGAAAATACCGTTCTTTTTAGAGGCGAACTCGTCTGAAGATGAGATGGTGCTGGGAGAGGTGGCTAGGGCGCTCTCCAGTGATGTCCGTTTCCTCTCCTCCGAGAAGCGAAAGAACTTACATTTAGCGGCGGTTTTCGCTTGTAATTTTACGAATCATATGTATGCGCTAGCTGAAAAGATCTTGGAAGAACAGCAAATACCGGGAGAGGTCTTGCTACCTTTGATAGACGAGACAGCCGCTAAGGTACATGTAATGTCGCCGGTGCGAGCCCAAACGGGACCAGCTATACGATATGACGAGAATGTGATAAACAAACATATGGCTATGCTTAAAGATCCGGATATGCGAAATCTATATGAGCTGATTAGCCGAAGTATACATAAGGAGGCTCGACATGAGTAGTATAAACTATGATTTGAGAAAAATAAAGGCTTTTGTCTTTGATGTAGACGGGGTGCTATCCTGCGATGTGATTCCGCTTCACCCGAATGGCGATCCGATGCGTACTGTCAATATCAAGGATGGCTATGCCTTGCAATTGGCCGTGAAGAAAGGTTATGAGGTCGCTATAATTACGGGCGGATATACGGAAGCCGTACAGATTCGCTTTTCTCGTTTAGGAATACAACATATTTATATGCGTAGCGCTGTAAAGGTGCATGACTTTAAGGATTTTATGGAAAAAACGGGCTTGTCTCCTGAGCAAATCATGTATGCGGGTGATGATATTCCTGATTATGAGGTAATGACGCGAGTCGGATTGCCGGTGGCACCTGCGGATGCGGCTCCGGAAATCAAGGAGATAGCGAAATATATATCCTCCCGGCGAGGTGGCGAAGGCGTAGCTAGGGACGTGATCGAGCAAACGATGCGGGCTCAAGGACACTGGTTCGGCGAGGAGGCTTTTGGGTGGTAAAATTTTGGTGAATGTGTAACGCTTAATCGAATAGGTTATGTTAGAGAATTTAAAAAAGTACAAGATCGTCTTAGCCTCTAATTCTCCGAGACGACGGAATTTGTTATCTGGTCTGGATATCGACTTCGAGGTGAGGGTAATTTCGGATATTGACGAGTCTTACCCGGATTCTATTGACTCCATGGAGATCCCTTTATATATTGCCCGTTCGAAAGCGGAGGCCTATAAATCGACTATGGCAGATGATGAATTGCTGATCACGGCAGACACGATCGTCTGGACGTTTGACGGGGTTATGGGAAAGCCTGCGAATCGAGAGGAAGCTTATGCTATGCTTCATGCTTTGTCGGATCATGTACATCAGGTAATAACCGGTGTTTGTATCATGACAAAGGACAAAAATGTAGGCTTTTCCGTCGAATCTGCGGTTTGTTTCGCTAAATTGGGTGATGAAGAGATTAATTATTATTTGGATAAATATAAACCTTATGATAAAGCGGGAGGGTATGGCATTCAGGAGTGGATCGGTTATATCGGGGTAGAGGCTATCAATGGTAGTTTTTATAACGTGATGGGATTACCTGTGCAAAAGCTTTATCAGGAATTGAAACATTTTTAATCTCAATTCAAGGTAAAGTATTTATCCTTCATATAATATTCTATCTGATTTAATGTGTGCGCTAAGGCTGGGGGAATCGGTAAGACGACCGGTTTCTCCACATTCCATTCCGGGTCATTTATGATCATGTCGGATAGACTGCCCGCATGTATTAAGATAAGGCGGGTGGGCTGAGGCTATAACCTTATGATTGGTGTTTTGCGCAAGTAGCATGAAATGATCTTTTGCCACTTCCGCTATATGTGTCCCTTCTTGGCTGTAAATAATAAGTTTTCCCGAAAATACGAAGATTAATAGGTTATCCGTGGTTGTGGTATTAAACAGGGAATCTCCGGCTCTCAGTATTTTGCATTCAAGTTGATTTAGATAACGCTTCATGTAGGAACTTAAGGATTTTCGAGGATAGCCAATGTTTTTCTGTTAGGAAGGTATTCCAACATACCTTTTGAGTAGGTGACTTTCTGTTGTCCGTTGTTGTCCGCATAAATAATGAAATACTCTATTTGGGGGATGGATTGTGCCAGTAGCTTCGCTTTCTCGACTCCCAAAACCATGAAAGTCGTAGCGTAAGCGTCTGCTGTCATACAATCTTCCGCCACGATTGTCGCACTAAGGATATTTTGTCCAGCGGGATAACCGGTCGCCGGATTGATCGTATGGGCATATTTCTTACCATCCTTGATGTAGAAGTTTCGGTAGTCACCAGAAGTAGCCACACCCCCTTTTGGCATAATTGTACGATCTCTTCAACATCATTTGTTACGCCACTTGTCCCTATTTCCGGCTTGTTGATGCCGACTCGCCAACAGTCACCTTGTTGATTTACGCCTTTCATGGTGACCTCACCACCTATTTCTACCATGTAGTTCTTTACGCCTTCCTTTTCCAGCAGGCGGGCGATAACATCGCAAGCATAACCTTTTGCGATGGACGAACAATTCAATAGAATCCGGGGATCTTCTTTGATGATTTTCTTTCCTTCCAATCTTACTTTTTGATAACCGACGAAAGCCTTGATGCTATCGATCATCTGCGGGGTTACGCTGTCCATCTTACTGAATCCGAATCCCCATAGATTAATTAATGGAGCGCAAGTAATATCAAAAGCTCCTCCTGATTTTTTGGAGATTTCTTCCGCCTTAATGAATACTTCGGTAAACCATTCATCTACCTCCACATCCTCGTTATTATTGACTTTAGCGATCGTGGAGTTGGGGTTGAAAGGATTTAAGGAGAGGTTAAAACGTTGCAGCTCGCTGTCGATCTTATCGGTTAGGATTTGCTTGGCCTTGTATTTGATGTGGTAACTTGTATGAAAAACAGAACCACTCTCTTCGAAATATTGGCCCTTGTCCGAGCAAGCCGTAAGCGATAAGATCAACAGGCTGACTAATATGGAAATATTCTTGCGCATCATTATGAAATTTTATGTCGCGAACTTACATAAAAAATTCCATATATGCCCCTTTCATGGGGGAGACGCTATTGTGTGTATAAATATCAAGGATTCCTTTTTTATATTGTGACTCTGGTTTTATCCAATGTGCACGCCTTTCGGATAGGATCTTTTCTATTTCTTCCGCGCTTCTCTCGATACCGCCGGTACCGATTATATCCAATCTTCTCGCTGGAATATCGATACGGATCAAGTCATCGTTCTCTACCAAGGCGATCGGTCCCCCCTCGGAAGCCTCCGGGGATACATGTCCGATCGCCGGGCCTCGGGTCGCTCCGGAGAAACGACCGTCGGTGATCAATGCGATGGTCTCTACCAACTCAGGATCGGAGGCGATCGCTTCTGTCGTATAAAACATTTCTGGCATTCCACTTCCTTTCGGTCCTTCATAACGGATAAATACCGCTTCTCCCGGATGGATTTTCTTTTGTAATACCGCCTCAATAGCGTTCTCCTCACAATCGAATACCCTCGCTTTCAGGGTGACTTGCATCAAGCGGGGTGAAATCGCCGAATGTTTTACGACTGCCCCTTCGGGCGCTAAATTTCCTTTCAATATAGCGATGGCTCCTTGTGCCTTGATCGGTGTATGAAGAGGTTTGATAATATCGCCAACCTTTACTCCTAGGGCAGGAAGATATTTATGGCAATTCTCATAGAAGCCGTTGAGCTGTAAATCTTTTAAGTTTTCTCCCAATGTTCTGCCGGTAACGGTCTTGACATCGAGATGGAGGAATTCCTTGATTTCTTCCATGATCGCCGGTACGCCTCCCGCATACCAGAAGTATTCGCCGGGCCAAAAACCGCTGGGACGTATATTTAAAAGGTAGGGGATCTTACGATGTATCTTGTCGAACAAATCCGGTGATAACTGGATTCCCAGTTCATGGGCGATAGCTGGAAGATGAAGCAGGCTGTTGCTGGAACCCGCTATGGCGGCATGTACCATGATCGCATTTTCAAACGCTTGTATCGTCATGATATCGGAGGGTTTTAACTCTTCTCTCGCCAGTCCGAGCGCATGTTCTCCGGCTTTACGGGCGGTTTCTTTTAACTCGGGTAAATGGGCGGGGATCAAGGCGGAACCCGGTAAAGCGATGCCTAGCGCTTCTGCCATTACTTGCATTGTAGAGGCGGTACCCATGAAAGAGCAAGCTCCACAATCCGGACATGCGTCACGCTTATAAACCATGAATTGTTCTTCCGTTATTTCCTTTCGCTCGTATTGGGCGCTATAGGTACCGATTTGTTCTAACGTGAGTAGGTTGGGACCGGCTTTCATTATACCACCGGGCATGAATATAGCAGGCATATCTAGCCGGGCTATCGCCATCAAATGCGCAGGGACGGATTTGTCGCAACTGGCTATAAAGACACCAGCGTCGAAAGGAGTCGCTTTTACATGAATCTCCATCATGGCGGCCATGATATCACGGGAGACTAATGAGTAGTTCATACCATCGTGTCCCTGCGCCTCTCCATCACAAATATCAGTGACGAAGTAGTTTGCGGCACGTCCCCCTTTTCCTTTATACCGATTCCGGCCTCGTCCACCAATTTATCCAGATGGGCGCTTCCCGGATGGCTATGTCCGTAACTGCTTTCTACAATGATTTGCGGTTTACTCAATTCGTCGATTTTCCAACCGCTGCCTAGCCGGAGTGAATCCAGCTCCGGCGCTAATTTTCGTAATTGCTGGCTTTTCATGTCTATTAATTAATGTATAAGGTTATTTATTCAATAAGGTATCCCTAGCTAAAGAATACATGCTCTATCAAAATCTTTGTACCGATACCGATTAAGATTAAACCTCCGATGAGGTCCAGCTTCAAGTCGATTCTCTTGCCGAATCGGTTACCGAAATAGACGCCGAAGGCAGAGATAGCGAAGGTGACAACACCGATAGTCGAGGCTTGCAGCAAGAGCGGTGATTTTAAGATCGCCAGAGAGATTCCTACGGCGAGGGCATCGATACTTGTCGCTATTCCCAATCCGCATAATGTCCGGTTACATAGAGGATCGAATTTCCCGTCTTCCTCCTCTTCCTTCGCGCTATCGTATATCATTTTTCCACCTAAGTAAAGCAAGAGGGTAAATGCGATCCAATGATCGAAGGCGCAAATGTATTTTTCGAATCCTAATCCCATCGTATAACCAATCACGGTCATTCCGGCTTGGAATATACCGAGCACGCTCGCTATCTTAATAATATTACCGGCGGTGCAGTTGTTCTTAAGAACTGCGCCGCCGGTAACTGATACTGCTAGGCTATCCATGGATAAGCCGATCGCTAGTAGCAGAACTTCAATGTATAACATACTAGAATGATTCCCGTTTAATAATTTCTTCTATGGGCTTACGTTTCTTTGGAGTCTCATTGAATAATGCCGGGTCGGAAGGATAGCCGAACGGTATCAGTACAACAGGCTCGATCGTTTCCGGAATTTTAAAATGTTTACGGCAAAGCTCCGTGTCGAAATTGCAAACCCAACAAGTACCCAATCCTTGTTCGGCAGCGGCTAAACAAATGTGTTCCGTGGCGATAGCCGTATCGATATCCATATGATCCTTATGATCGCCCCGTTTCCAAGATTGCTGATGATCTCCGCAAACGATCAAGTAATAAGGCGCTTGCTTGAACCATTCCCGGGGATAGCATTCTTGTAATTTAGCTTTTCCTTCCGCGCTTTGAACCCATACAAAATACCAAGGTTGATAATTTACCGCCGAAGGGGCCAAACGAGCTGCTTCTAGGATATAATCAATCTTTTCTTGCTCTACGTTTTTTGGGGGCATACTTTCGGATAGAACAACGTTTTCTCGCTAATTCTAGGAAACTCATATCTCATCCTCTATTTTATAGTTATTGCGATTCGGAGAATTGCGGAAATCAACTCCCCGATAAAGGCCGCTAGGAACATCTGGGTTCCCAGACGCATCGCTGGCAATGAGATATAGAAATAAGGGGAACTTGTAACCAAAGGTCTTAGATCTCCAGAGTACATCGAGATCAATTTCATGCTGAGTACGATTACTAGAGCGATAAAACCAATGAAGAACATAGCGCTTCCCCATAAACCGAAGAAGTGCATCGGTTTCTTTCCGAATTTGGAAGTAAACCAAAGCGTGATCAAATCAAGATAACCGTTCACGAAGCGATCCAACCCGAATTTAGTGGTTCCGTACTTGCGGGCTTGATGTTTCACTACTTTCTCGCCAATCTTGTGAAATCCGGCAATCTTAGCTAAATAAGGTATGTAACGGTGCATATCGTTATACACCTCTATATTTTTAATGACAACATTCTTATACGCTTTCAATCCGCAATTGAAATCGTGTAAGTTCTTTATTCCCGAGAATTTACGAGCTGTCGCGTTGAATAATTTCGTGGGGATCGTCTTAGACAACGGGTCATATCTTTTCTTTTTCCAGCCGGATACCAGATCGTACCCGTCTTCGGTGATCATCCGGTAAAGTTCGGGTATCTCATCCGGGCTGTCCTGCAGATCGGCGTCCATGGTAATGACCACGTCACCTTTAGCCCGTTGGAATCCGCAATGCAATCCCGGCGACTTACCGTAGTTGCGACGGAACTTGATTCCCCGGACGTGTGGAGAACGTTGCTTCAACTCCTCGATCACTTCCCAAGAATTATCCGTACTGCCGTCATTCACGAAAATGACTTCATAGGTATAATTATGTTCTTTCATCACCCGCTCTATCCACGAGAATAACTCGGGTAAAGACTCGGCTTCGTTATACAACGGGATAACAACTGATATGTCCATTATTTGTCTGTAATTAACTTTTTAGCGGTTTTCAGTGATGGAACCAGTCGAATTGTTCCTGCACAAGAGAGCCGCTACCGGTATAGAAAGTATGATGCCGTAAAATACGTTATTAAATATTCCTTGTATGGCCATGTGGATTGGCGAGATACGAATCTTGCTGAGCGAGTCGATCATCTCCGAGCTGACTTGGCTATCCTTTAGTACAGTCGTTAATTGCCCGATCGCATTTGCCACGAAATCAGGCGGGGCGATGAACTGATAAAAGACAAAGTATTCAAGCGAGACGATCAATGCGGCGAAAAAATACAACATCGTGCCGAATCTCCATGCATGAAAGAAACTGATCCTTCCACCGATGTCGTGCCGATATCTTTTCGTCATGTAGTAGGCGATGAAAGGGACGGCGAGCGTCAATAGCCAATAGACAAGACTCAAGGAGGGGACTGAAACGCTGAAGATGAAAAAGATGTATTTCACTACCCAATATATACCCATGGCCAAACCATAAGTCATAGCGCCTTTTAAAAGTAAATTCTTATTCTCTTCCATGATGCTGCAGTTTTGAATTCTTATCAGCAAAATTAATATATTAATGCAAATGCGCAACTATATTATGCCTAAAATGCGAAAAAAGGAAGCCTACGTATAAGCTTCCTTCTTTAAGATGTGTCTTATCTGAGCCTCTTGTCGGATTCGAACCAACGACCCCGAGATTACAAATCACGTGCTCTGGCCAACTGAGCTAAAGAGGCAGGTGGGTAAGCTTACTACATCGCGCCGCTACGACCAAGTACCCTTGCTGCGGTCAAGCCCTGGGGGATTCCGAGGGAGCATGCCGTGTAGGACTTACCCGGGTGCAAAAGTAGATATTATTTTTTACTTTGCAAGCGTTTTCTTACTCTTGGGATGATAATTGTTATAAAGAATTGAAAACCTTATGCTTTTGGTAGTGTTAAAGAATGTTTTATGTGTTGTGGCCGATGGTTTATCAAAGAATGTTGATTTTTTCATTGTGAGGAAAAAATATTTTCATCATGAAGAAAAAGTATTTTCACCGTGAAGAAAAAGTATTTTCATCACGATGAAAAAAACAGTTTACTTGGAAGAGGTTCCGCTTTCCAATATGCTGACGATGGAGAACAACGTAAAGCAGATCGCTCCCAGTCCGGCCAATACCCGTGCGGGAATGGCATAATAACTATGCTCGGCCGCCATCTCGAAAAGGAAAGCGGAGAGGAAAAGGCAGAATAAAGCCGTGAATATAGGAATTAATGGAATCCGGTTGGCAAGCTTGAATTCTTCCCTCCATATTTTTTTAGACAGCAAGATCACCTTGCTGGAGATACTATAGCAAACTAATACAAGGCCGATCATGATATATCCGGTTGAGGCATTAGCCGGGTCGCTATCTCCTAATACGAAGAGGCCCCATATCAGACTGATAGATCCCATCAGGATGACAAAACGGTGCCATAGCCTTTTTTCCAATCGGGAATATGTGTTTCTTATTTGTCGGGCGATCGTGGCGACTAAAGCGATTAAGCTGCTGCAAATACATGCTAGTCCGGCCATCACATGCCCGGCGACAAAGTATTGGGAATGCTCGTCGCTATGCGCTAGCAACCGGTAAGCCCAAATCCATGCGACTATGGATATAAATGATGCTACAAGGATCAAGAATACCCCCTGCCAAAAGTTGAACGCTTTGTCTGGTATTCTGGGATCGTCGCTTTTGGCGTTCATTTGTATTAAGGTGAATCGGGTAGAGGCGGTAGCCGTTGTTGCTACGCATGCGGTTATAAGGCCCACCCCGCAAATGACATGGCCTGCGACAAAGTCTGCTGGCGCCGGTGAGGACATGAGTAAGATAAAGCCCGCCAGAAAAGTGATGGTTGCCGAGAGATATCCAAGGATAGGCAAGGCGAATCTGGCTACATTATTATATGTATGGATAATTTGACGAATAATGGTCGCTGCCGTAGCGAACAAGGCTATACAAATAAAGCCAAGAGAGAATACGACAGGTCCGGCGACGAATCTGCTGGAGTCCACTCCATAGTTAAAGACAAAAAATCCATAACCGAAACAAAAGAGGGCCATTAGCAATGGAATCGCCCTGAATAAGACACTAATCCCGTAATTCATAACTTGTTTTTTATTTAGATTTTTCTTCAAACAGAGATGCGATCCTTTTTGTTCAAGAAGAATTTTAGAGGTTATACGATGTTTTTGCGTGTTATTTCATCATTTTTGTTTTTCTTTGCGGAAAATATCAGAGAAGTGAATCTTATTATAGAACAAGGTAACACGTCATCAAAGGTCGCTGTGTATAAAAATGGGCATATAGAGGCTTCTTTTGTATACAAGCAATTCGGTGTATCTGTGGTCGCTGCTCTTTTTTTGAGAAGTACGCTTTTACGCAAGGCATTTTATCGACGGTGATAGATACGGACGATGAGTTGATCGCTTATCTAAAAAAATAAGCTTCAGCGTTTTGTCTTTCTGGATGAACATGTAGCTTTACCGATCAAGGTGGAATATGGGACGCCGAAAACGCTAGGCAAGGACCGTTTGGCCGCTGTCGTGGGGGCGAATTATTTGCGGCCGGGAAAAAATCTGCTGGTTATCGATGCCGGTACCGCTATCACGTATGAGGTGATAGAAGCGCCGGGTATCTTTCTGGGGGGGAATATCTCTCCGGGGATGACAACCCGTTTTCGAGCGTTGAACCATTTTACGAAGAAACTGCCTTTGGTAACGGAAGAGGATGATATACCGCTTATCGGGAGAAGTACGGAAACGGCTATCCAAGCGGGTGTGGTGAATGGGATTGTTTACGAGATGGACGGATATATTGACGAGCTGAAAGTAAAATATCCGGATCTTTTGGTTTTTTTAACAGGCGGTCATTCGTTTTATTTTGAAAGACGGCTAAAAAACTCCATCTTTGCAGACATTAATTTAGTGTTGACAGGATTAAACAGAATCTTAGAGTATAATGTTGAAAATTAATAAGGTAGTAATAATAAGTTTTCTTATCTTTACACAATTGCCATTGTGGGCTCAAAATAACACGAACTCGCCTTATACGCGATTTGGATATGGAGAGTTGGCGGATCGATCTTTTGGTGCCGGAAGGGCGATGGGTGGAGTCGGTTATGGATTAAGGTCCTCTAAACAGATAAATCCATTAAATCCAGCATCTTATAGTTGTATGGATTCGTTGACATTCCTTTTTGATTTTGGTGCGTCCGGTCAGGTGTCTTGGTTCTATGACGGTACGAATAAGCAACGACAGATGAATGGAAACGTGGAGTATATCGCTATGCAATTTCCGATCACCCGGCGTTTAGCGATGAGTATCGGTTTATTACCTTATTCATATGTAGGATATGATTTTGGCGAGAGCCGTACCGAGGCGGTTTAAGTTGGGGAGAAAGCTTTAGTGGCGAAGGTGGCTTAAGCGATGCCTATTTAGGGCTCTCCTATGATATTTGGAAGAAGCGTCTTTCCATTGGTTTGAACGCCGGATTTTTATTTGGAAATATAACACATTCCCGCAACTTGATTTTCCCGAGTTCGACAGGGGCGGACGATGTGTATAGAAACCAACGTTATGAGATTCGTGATTTAAAGTTAGATTTTGGTATTCAATATACGCATCCTTTGAGCAAGACGGAGCATGTCACGGTAGGTTTCGTTTATTCTCCTGGGAAAAAGCTGAATACGACTGTGTATGATACTCAACTTGTCGGTTCTTCGGCTACATCCGGATATACAAGGAACGATACAATTAAGAATTATCGGTTTGATATGCCAAACTCTTATGGAGCGGGTATCTCTTATGTGAAGGAGAACCGGTTGACGTTAGCTGCGGACTTCTTATATGAGGACTGGGCGAACGCTTATTTTGATAACGAGAAAGGTCAATTCAAGAATCGTACACGTGTAGCGGCTGGTGCCGAATTTATTCCTCGTTATGATAATCGTAATTATCTGGGACGTATCAGATACCGTGCCGGTTTTCATTATAGCAATTCGTACTTAAGAGTCAGTCGCTCCGAGGAGAATGGTTATAAAGGACATGGTTATAATGAATATGGGGCGAGTATCGGTTTTGGGCTTCCATTGATCGATAACCGTTCATTAGTGAACCTGTCATTTGAATACGTGAAGATCCGTCCGGAATTACGTACAATGATTGATGAGCAGTATTTCCGGTTTACGGTGAACTATACATTTAACGAATTATGGTTTTTTAAACGAAAAGTGGATTAAACCGGGAATGGCCGAAAGGGTCTAATGAGTATGATACTTTTTTGAAGGAATATAAATTTATAGCTAACTTTAATAGAAAGAGATATGAAGATCAAAGTTTTATTACTAGCGCTTGGATGTACTATGGGTACATTGGGTGCTTATGCGCAGAAAGGAGTAGATAATGGTACACAGTTCGGTTCCGGTGAGGATAGCGTGCGTTGTATTACCAATATCAGCTTGTTCGTTCCTTACGCGAAAGCCGGAAACTTCAAAGATGCCTATGATTTCTGGAAGATCGTGTACGATGAGTGTCCTGCCGCTACAAAAGATATCTATTTGTACGGTGTGAAAATTATGGGCTGGAAGATCGCCCAAGAGAAAGATCCCGCTAAGAAGAATGCTCTTATTGATGATTTGATGGGGGTTTACGACAAGCGTGTGAAATATTTTGGAAATGATCGCCGGTATGGAAAAGACTGGATCGTTGCTCGAAAAGTGCAAGATTATTTAGCGCAAACAGGCGATAATGCCGACTATAATCAGGCCTATACTTGGTTGAAGGAGATCGTTGATGAGAAAGGTGCTGATACGGAGGCTCTAGGTCTCTCCTTGTTTAGTTTCTCTTCTATGAAGAAAATGCTTAACGATCCGAACTTCAAAGAGCAGTATATTCAAGATTATTTGAAGGTTTCTGCTGGCTTGGATGCTCAGTTAAAAGCTGCGCAGGCTGCAAACAATCAAAAAAGAAGTGAATGCCTTGACCGCATATAAGAGTGGTGTTGATAATGCCTTTGCAAATAGTGGTGCTGCCGATTGCGAGACTTTGCAGAATTTGTATGCTGCTAAGATCGAGGAGAATAAGGATAACTTACCTTATTTGAAAGAGACTATATCTTTGTTGAGAAGAACAGGTTGCCAAGAAATCGAGGCTTACTTTTTGGCATCAGACTATGCTTATCGTCAAGAACCTAGTGCCGAGGCAGCTGTTGGGCTAGGAAAGAAAGCCGTTAAGATAAAGGATTATGATACGGCTATTAAATACTTTGATGAGGCCGCGAATTTAGAAACGGACGCGACTTCAAAAGCTGATGATTATTATATGATCGCATTGTTGCTGTTTGAGCAAAATGCTTATTCGAAGGCTAGACAATATTGCCAGAAAGCTTTGGAGGTAAATCCAAACTATGGTAATGCTTATTTATTGATCGGCAAGATGTATGCCGCTACTTCTAAATCTGTCTTCCCGAATGATGGAGTGTTGGCAAGAGCTGCTTATAATGCCGCTATCGATAAATTTGAGAAAGCGAAACAGGTAGATCCGAGTGTTGCTGAAGAGGCTAATACTTTGATATCATCTTATCGTGCTCACCTTCCTTCTACGGAGGAGATCTTCATGCACCCGGATTTGGAGAAGGGCAAACCTTTCACTGTCGGTGGTTGGATCGGAGAGCGTACAACGATTCGGTAATTATGATAGGAAATCGTTTTCATTGTAAAACGGAAAATATGGGCATAACAACTACCTTCGTGGTGGTTGTTATGCTTCTTTTGTTTTCTGCCTCTTGCAGTAAGGAACATAAGGAGGTGGTTGATGTTGAGTTTGATCCGGACAAGACTTATACGATGAAGGCTACGGATGTGTCATCCTTGATCTCCGATTCTGGTATCACGAGATATCGCTTGAAAGCGAAAGAGTGGCAGATTTATGGGAAGGCGGCGGAACCCCATTGGTATTTCCCCGAGGGGATCTACGTGGAGAAGTTCGATACCTTATTCCAGACAGAAGCGAGTATTAAGGCGGATACAGCCTATTATTATGATAAAAAAGGGCTTTGGGAGCTGATCGGTAATGTAGAGGTGGAAAGTCTGCAAGGGGAGCATTTTGAGACTTCCCAATTGTTCTGGGACCAGAAGCAGGAGAAGGTTTATTCTGATAAGTTTATGCGTATCGAGCAAGAAGATAAGATCATAACAGGCATAGGCTTTGAGTCGAACCAAAATATGACTCAGTATAAGATATTTAACTCACAAGGTATTTTCCCGGTGAGCGATGCTCCGGCCGATACGACACGGACAGCTCAGGGGATAGTGCTCGGGTAGATGTGTCACAAATAGATTCAATAAAAAGTAATTAAGGTGGGGACGCTGACTTATATTTTATTTCCCTCGCATTTTCCGCATTCTTTTCCGGGATGGAGATCGCTTTTATCTCCTCCAATAAGCTTCGTTTCGAGCTGGATAAGAAGGAACGTAGTCTATCCAGTAAGATACTGGGTATTTTCTATCGTAATCCAAATTTGTTTATCTCTACCATGTTGGTAGGAAATAATATTGCGTTGGTCGTTTATGGTCTTCAGATGGCAATCGTATTGGAGCCGTTTATAGCCAAGGTGGTTGCGAATGAGGCATTGATCGTTTTTATCCAATCCGTGATATCTACGATCTTGATCTTGTTTGCCGGGGAGTTTATTCCCAAGACCATATTTAAGTTGAATCCTAATTTATCACTCAATATATTTGCGATACCATTATTTATCATATATATCATCCTGTATCCGGTCTCCAAGTTCTCTTCCCTGCTATCTTTTTTGATTTTGAAGTTAGGGGGCGTGAAGAACTTGAAAAGTTCACCTCAGGCATTAGGCAAGGTAGACTTGGATTATTTTATACAGCAAAGTCTGGAAGATGCACCTCAAAATTCGGATATGGATACGGAGGTTAAGATTTTCCAGAATGCCTTAGACTTCTCGAATGTCCGTTTGAGGGATTGTATCGTGCCCCGGACGGAGATCGTAGCCTGTGATACGTCGGCTACGATGGAGGAATTGCGTTCTAAGTTTATCGAGACAGGACTTTCGAAAATATTGGTGTATAACGAGAATATTGACAACATTATCGGATATATCCATTCTTCCGAGCTTTTCAAGAATCCGGAGGATTGGACCCAGCATATCCGTAGCGTATCGATCGTTCCGGAGACGATGGCAGCGAATAAACTGATGAAACTGCTGATGCAAGAGAAGAAGAGCTTGGCTGTTGTCGTGGATGAGTTTGGCGGTACGTCGGGTATCGTGACACTTGAGGATTTGGTGGAGGAGATTTTCGGAGAGATTGAGGACGAGCACGATATGAAGTCGCATGTGGCTAAAAAAGTATCGGACAATGAGTATTTGCTGTCGGGTAGGATGGAGATTGATACCTTGAACGAAATGTTCGGGTTGGATCTTCCTGAGTCGGATGATTATGTCACCATCGCCGGTTTTATCTTGCACTTCTATCAAAAATTCCCGAAATTGAACGAGACTGTCCAGATCGATAAATATTCGTTTAAGATAATCAAAGTAACGGCTACGAAGATCGAACTTGTACGTATGAAAGTAGGGATTTGATAAAAAAAAGGATTATATGCTGTGGAATTTCCTTTTTTTCATATCTTTGTGCCCTTAAAATGTGAAATAATAAACTTTAAAAAATAATAAAGATAAATGGCTACGCTGGAAAAAATTAGAAGCAAAGCAGGACTGCTGGTACTCGTGGTGGGTTTGGCATTGTTCGCTTTTATCATTGGAGACTTTTTAAACTCTGGTTCTACTTATTTTAGGCAATCACAGGAACGGATCGCCGAGATTGATGGAGAGGTTGTAAAAATTCAAGATTATCAAGGTCGCGTTGATGAGATGGCCGAGATGTATAAGATGCAATCCGGTTCAGCCAGCCTGCCCGAGGAATATATGACACAGATTCGCCAGTCCGTATTCGATGCGATGGTACAAGAGGTCGTGTTGGACGAGGCTACTGCTAAATTAGGTATGGGAGTAAGTCCGGAAGAATTGTTTGATATGGTTCAAGGTGAGAATTTCTCTCCGTTGATCCAACAAATGCAAATGTTTACGAATCCTCAGACTGGTGCTTTTGATAAGGCCGCTTTGTTGAATTTCTTGAAACAAATCGATTCCGATAATATCGCTAGCTATCCGGCAGATCAACAGGCACAGCTGATTCAAGCTAAGAACTTCTGGTTGTTCTGGGAGAAGAACATCAAACGTCAACGTTTGGAGCAAAAATATACGACATTATTGAGTAAGGCTATTTCCGCGAATTCATTGGACGCTAAGGAAGCTTATAATGATAATGCCGAGAATTCGGATATCATTTACGCTATGCAATCATATGCTACGATTCCGGATTCAACGATTGAGGTAAGCAAGAGCGAGATCGAGAAATTGTATAACCAACGCAAGGAGCTTTATAAACAAAAAGAATCTAAGGTAATTAAATATATCGCCGTAGATATCCGTCCGAGTAAAGAGGATTATGATAAGGCACAGGCCGAGATCGAGAGCTTGAAAGAGGGGCTAGCTACGTCTGAAAGAGTGGCTGATGTAGTAAACGAGAACTCTGAGGTTCCTTATGTTGACGCTTTCTTCACGGAGAAGGCTTTGGATCCTGAGATGAAACAATTCGCTACGACTTCTGAGGTTGGCGCTGTTTATGGTCCTGTATTCGAGAATGACAAATACAGAATGTTTAAGCTAGTCGATAAGACGGTCGCTCCGGACTCAGTAAAAGTTAGCCACATCATGTTGGCCGGTAAATCTGAGGCTGAGACAACAGCTTTGGCTGATAGCTTGATGGGGGCGTTGAAAGGTGGCGCTAATTTCGCTGAATTAGCTAAGAAATACTCAGCAGACCAAGCCGCCGAGAATGGTGGTGAACTAGGTTGGTTTACAGAGGTTACCGCTTTGAGAGGTGTGAATGATGATTTTAAGAAGGCTGTCTTCTCAACTCCATTGAATGAGGTAGCGGTTGTGAAATCTTTATATGGTACTCACCTTGTAAAAGTAACAGAGAAAACAGGAAATGTTGAAAAATATAAGATCGCAGATATCGACATGACTGTATCTCCTAGCTCTAAGACCTATAGCAACATCTACAATGAGTTGAATCAGTTCGTATCTAAGAACAACTCTATGGCTAAATTGGAGGAGAATGCGAAGGAAGCCGGTTATAACTTGATTTCAGGTGCAACGGTTACTACAGATGATCAGTTGTTAGGTTCTATCAAGAATTCACGTCCGGTAATTCGTTGGGCGTTCCAGAACGATAAAGGTTCTATCTCTGAGATCTTCGAGTGTAGTGATAAATTTGTCGTGGCTGCTGTAGAAGGAAGTATTTCCGAGGGGTATCGTCCGGTTGATATGGTCGCTCCGGCTTTGAGAGCTGAATTGGCTGCCCAGAAGAAAGGCGATAAGATCGCTCAGGAATTGGCTGCTAAGAATTTAACTTCAGTTGAGGCATATGCTGAAACGATGGGTTCTTCTGTAGACTCTGTGAAGTTCGTGAACTTTGGTACTCGCCGTATCGCTGGTATCGGTATCGAACCGAACTTGAACGCTATGGTTTCTATGGCTCAAGTTGACCAAGTAAGTGCTCCGGTTAAAGGTAACAACGGTGTATATGTGTTCAAAGTATACGCAAGAAATAAAGATGGTAAGGAGTTCAACGAGGCTGAGGAAATCCGTGCGTTGGATGCTTCGAACGCATATCGTGTAGGATTCCAAGCTATCCAATCTATGGTCAACAACGCTAAGGTAGAAGACAACCGTATCCGTTTCTATTAATAAAGAGTATTTATACTTAAGATAAAAAAGATCCCCGTTTTGCCGTCAAAATAAATATATCTTGACGGCAAAACAGGGGATCTTTATTTTGTGGAATATTTCTCGTACTTTCGCGAATAAGAAAATATCGATAGAATGGTTGACAAAAGACAATTATTAGGGATGACCTTGGAGGAACTGAAAGGTGTAGCGTCTGAGGTGGGTCTTCCCGCATATGCGGCTAAGCAAATGGCCGATTGGATTTATAAGAAGAAAATAACCCGGATTTCGGAGATGACGAATATAGCGGTAGCCAAACGTGCTTTATTAGAGGATTCATTCGAGATCGGGGCTTATCCGCCATCTGAGTATCAAAAGTCGAAAGACGGTACGATCAAATATCTATATGCTGCCGGACCGGGGCGTTTTGTTGAGTCTGTTTATATTCCTACGGATGATCGGGCGACTCTTTGCGTCTCTTCTCAAGTCGGATGCAAAATGAATTGCTTGTTTTGTATGACGGGAAAACAAGGCTTCACGGCAAACCTGACAGCGAACCAGATATTGAACCAGATCCAGTCTTTGCCGGAAAACGATTCATTGACGAATATCGTTTTCATGGGAATGGGGGAGCCACTGGATAACGTAGACGAGCTTTTCAAGGTTTTGGAAATACTCACGGCCCCGTATGGATATGCGTGGAGCCCGAAGCGTATCACGGTTTCAACCATCGGTGTGACGAAAGGTTTGAAACGCTTTTTTAGAGGAGAGCGAATGTCATCTGGCCGTAAGTCTGCACTCGCCCTATCCTATGGAACGTCTTTCCTTGATGCCGGTTGAAAAGGCATTCCCAGCGAGGGAGGTGATCGATTTAATCAAACAATATGATTTTTCGCATCAACGACGTGTCTCTTTTGAGTACATTGTTTTTAAAAATTTGAACGATAGCTTGAAACATGCCGAAGCTTTGAGTTGTTTATTAGGTGGAATACCTTGTCGGGTAAACTTGATCCGTTTTCATGCGATACCGAATGTGTCTTTAGAGACTTCCGATATCGCTAAAATGGAGGCGTTCCGGGATTTCTTAAACGCCAAAGGAGTTGTATGTACGATAAGGGCATCACGAGGGAGGATATTTTCGCCGCTTGTGGAATGCTTTCTACCGCGAAAAAATGTTACATTTGTATAATATAAAACACACAGGTATGAAAACACGTTCTTTATTCATCGGTATGTTGCTGCTTCTTGTTTTGATGGGAGCATGTAATTCAGGTTCTGTGATGACTCAAGCTACGGGCTTCGCATATGAGGTTGTCGTGGTTATGGATCAAAAGGATTGGAAAGGCCCTGCGGGAGAAGCCATAAAGTCTGAGTTGGCCTCTTCGGTGCCCGGACTGCCGCAAGCCGAGCCTTCTTTGAAGATTACCTACGTACAACCAAAGGATTTTACAGGTCTGTTACGGTATGTAAGGAATATATTAGTGGTTACGATAGATCCCACCGCTTATACGAAAGTTTCTGTAGGCTACGAGAATAATGTCTGGGCTAGAGGACAGGTGGTTGTTTCGCTGAAAGCTCCTAATACGGAGTCGATCGTCGAGTATTCAAAGACCCATGAGAAGGCGTTGGTCAACTTCTTCGTAAAGGTGGAGATGAATCGTGCGATAGAGCAATTACAAAAAGGAATATAGTATGGTGGTTATGGATAACTTGAAAAGCGACCTGAACGTGATGTTAAACGCTCCGGCAAACTTCACGTACTATAAGGATACGACAGATTTCTTCTGGTCTTCCAATAACGCTAACACAGGCCGTATGGACTTAATCGTATATACTTTCCCTTATACTGATCCGAATACGTTTACGGAGGAATATCTGGTCGCTAAACGAGATTCTGTATTGAAGGCGAATCTGCCGGGTTCGTTCCCGGGTTCCTATATGCAAACAGAAACGCGTGCAGGAGTGGAGTATACGCCAATAACCTTAAATGGTAAATATTGTGGCGTGATGCGCGGTTTGTGGAGAATGCAAGGCGATATGATGGGAGGCCCGTTCGTAAGCCACACTCGCTTGGATGAAAAGAATCATCGTGTGGTTGTAGCCGAGGGATTTGTGTATGCTCCGGAGACAGACAAGCGTAATTTCATGCGTAGAATAGAAGCTGCCTTATTTACGTTACGTTTGCCGGGTGAATTTGATGAACCGGTAACTGAGACATTGGATATCCCAAAAGAGAAAAAGTAATAAACAAACAAAATATATGGAAGAACGACTGATTAAAGTGGGGATCACCCACGGAGATATAAATGGTATCGGCTATGAGGTGATATTAAAGACCTTTTCCGATACCCGCATGGCGGAGCTTTGCACGCCGATTATCTATGGCTCGTCCAAGATAGCCGCTTATCACCGGAAGGCATTGGAGCTTCCTCCTATCAATATGAATATTATTTCACATGCGGAGGATGCGGGAGTAAACCGGGTGAACATTATTAACTGCGTGGAGGACGAGACCAAGGTGGAGTTGTCGAAATCTACGCCGGTTGCCGGTGAGTCGGCTTTCAAGGCGTTGGAAGCGGCGGTTACGGATATGAAGCGGGGAGTAGTGGATGTACTGCTTACCGCCCCGATCAATAAACATAATATCCAGAACGAGGATTTTCATTTTCCCGGGCATACTGAGTATTTGGAGAAATGCTTCGGTGGCTTGGATAAAAAAGCCTTGATGATCTTGATGAAAGATGATCTTCGTGTCGCTTTGGTGACGGGGCATATTCCATTGTCGCAAGTTGCGTCTTCCATCAATGTGGGCGATATCGTGAACAAGCTGCGTATTTTCAATCAGTCGTTAAAGCAAGACTTCGGTATTGTGAAGCCACGTATCGCGGTTCTTTCCTTAAACCCTCATGCGGGTGATGCCGGATTGCTGGGTACGGAAGAGGAGACGATTATCATACCGGCAATGCAAGAGGCGGAGAAAAAAGGCGTAATGTCATTTGGCCCTTATGCGGCTGACGGTTTCTTTGGTTCGCAGATGTATGATAAATTTGATGGTGCCTTAGCGATGTATCATGATCAAGGGCTCGCTCCTTTCAAGACGTTGGCGATGGATGACGGGGTGAACTATACGGCAGGATTGCCGATCGTACGGACTTCTCCGGCACACGGAACTGCTTATGACATAGCCGGGCAGAACGTGGCCTCGGAAGAGTCGTTCCGCCAAGCCTTATATGCGGCGTTGGATATCTACCGGAACCGGTTGCGTTATCAGGAGGCTACCGCCAATCCGTTGCGTAAGCAATATTTCGATAGGGGGGGAGATAATGAGAAATTGGATTTGACGAAAGACGACGATACGGACGGATTATAGTAGTTCTTTCCTGACAAGTTTCAATAAATACATAAAATGTCATGTTAATAACGAATGGATGTTATTGACATGACATTTTTGTATGGGGCGTGGGACGCTTTTTGGTTTTAAACTTTTAAGATAGGAAAAGTTTGCGTAAGTTTGCGGTTTAAAACGAAAATTACGATTATGTTTAAAGACAAAACGATAGTATATACATCCGGAACGTTTGATATGTTCCATTATAATCATCTTAGGATGATCAATTACGCCCGTAGTTTGGCGGATATATTGATCGTCGGGGTTAGTACAGATGAGTTGGTCTCTTCTTATAAAGCGAAGCCGATCATTCCGTTCCATGAACGTTTGCAGATCATCGAGGCGTTGAAGACTCCCGATATCGTTATTCCACAACATTCCTTGGATCACACGGAAATCGTGAAGAAGCTGAACATCGACGCTTTCGTGGTAGGTGATGACTGGTTCGGAAAGTACGACTATCTGAAAGATTTAGGCGTTCAGGTATTTTATTTCCCTTACGGAACGGGGGTTTCCTCCTCGAATCTGAAAAAAACGATACATGATTCTTATGAGGCGAATCTGACAACCCAACGTCAGGCGAAGCCGGAAACAGTGAAAGGATCTGCCGCTAAATAACGATCAGTTTCATGAATAAATTTATTTTAATTACCGGTGGGACAAAAGGGATAGGAAGGCGGTAGCGTCCTGTTTAGGAAAGGCCGGATATAACCTTATACTGACTTATGCTTCCGACCAAGCGGCGGCCGAGGAGGTACGTAGCGAGTTGGTGGGGCGTTTCGATATACAGGTTTCTATTCTGCGGGCCGATATCTCGGATCGGAATACGATCGGGGTTATCGATTCTTTCTTGGAGGAGAATAGGCTACGTTTGGACGGCCTTGTGTTCAATGCGGGAATGACCTGTCGGGATCCTTTTGAGGAACTTTCATTCGAGGATTGGGACCGGGTTTTCTTTGCTAATATCCATTTCCCGATCTTCCTTTTACAGAAGATTGTTGGACGGATTAATAAGGGGGAAGTATCGTGTTTACGGGTTCCTTGATGGGAATACAGCCTCATTCGGTATCTTTGGCATATGGGGTGACGAAAAGTGCTGTTCATGCGCTGGTCAAAAACATGGTGAAGTTCTTAGTTCCCTATGAACTGCGTGTGAATGCCGTGGCTCCCGGTTTTGTCGATACGGAATGGCAGAAAACAAAGCCTGCCGAGATCCGTCGGAATATAGAGAACAAGGTCTCTTTGGGACGGTTCTGCGACCCGGATGAATTGGCGGAAGTTTATAAAATGTTGATAGAGAATAGTTATTTTAATGGCGAGGTAGTCGTTGTGGATGGCGGTTACTCGTATAAATAAGAAACAAATGAGCGAGTTGGATAAGGAATACGAAGCATCGTTAAAGTCGATAGAAACAGAAAATAAGATAGACCGAATTTTTTATCGTCCGATAGGATTTCGTATTGCTCGTATGTTGCGAGGCACGGGGATTACCCCGAATATGATTACGGTTATCTCGATCTTCGTGGGTGCGACGGTCGGATTTATGTTTTATCACGATAATTTGACATATAATATCTGCGGTATATTATTGTTGGTATTTGCCAATATCCTCGACTGCGTGGATGGGCAGCTGGCACGTCTTACAGGAATCAAGTCCGCTATCGGGCGTATCTTGGACGGATTCGCCGGGGATATCTGGTTCGCTTCGATCTATATCGGATTCGCTCTTCGTTTGTCTCATGATTACGGTACGGATTGGTTCTTTGCCTTGGCGGTCTTATCCGGTTTGTCTCATTTAGTCCAAGCGAATATCACGGATTATTATAAGACGCTTCACCTTTATTTTATCAGTAAGGATAAAGGCTCGGAGTTTCAGTCTTTGGAGCAGGTGGAGGCGAAACATAAGGAGATGAAGTATGGCATTAACAAGTTTTTCTACTTCTTATATCGTTGGTATACGATGTTGCAAGTGAAGGCTACGCCTACCTTACAGAGTATGTTACAAAATTTGCACGCGAAGTATGGGGATAATATTCCGGAGAATATCCGTGTGGACTTTCGTAAACAGAGTCGTCATTTAATGCGTTACATAGACTTGTTGACCTTTAATGGCCGGACGATGGTTATGTTTGTGATCGTACTAACGGGACAGGTCTGGGCTTATTACCTATACGAGATCATCGTGTTGAACATCGTACTAGCGATAGTGATGAGGAAACATGAGAAGATGTGTGCCTCGTTTTTAGGATAAAGTATGAAGAAGAGTGTTGTTGACATTTACGATTTGCAAGAGATGGCCCCGTTCTTCAAGGGGCGAGTGGGGACATGGTTAGGTAAGTTGCTGATAAAGTGCTTACGTGTGGATCTGGTTAATAAGGTACATGCCCGGAATTGTCATTTACGGGGCGCTGAGTTTACTTCCGCTTTATTGCATGACCCCATTATCGATCTCAGCTATGAGGTTCATAATAAGGAGATTTTAGATCATCTGCCGGAAGGGGCTTTTGTTACCGTTTCCAACCATCCGATCGGGTCGTTGGATGGAATCATGCTGATTGATATTTTCGCTTCCCGCCGTCCGGACTTTAAGGTGATGGTGAACGGCATCTTGACCAAGATCGGGGCGATGGAGGATAATTTCATATCCGTGGTGCCCGATTCCCACAAGCGAGGGGCGAATCCGGCGAATGTCAATGGCGTGCGACTATCCCTGCAACGCCTGAAAGAAGGTCATCCGATGGGTTTCTTCCCTGCTGGAGCGATCTCATTTTATAATAAAAAAGAGAAACAGGTACGGGATTTATCGTGGGCGCATAGCGTGATCCGCTTAGTTCGTAAGGCGAAAGCACCGGTATACCCTGTTTATTTTGATTTCCAAAATACCCATTTTTTCTATTGGCTAGGGAATATCAGCTGGCAAATACGTACCTTGCGTATTCCTACAGAGGCTTTCAATAAGCGTGGAAAGAAAGCGGATGTATATATCGGTGAGCCTATCTCGCCGGAAGAGATCGCCGCCATCCCGGAAGACAAGGATCTTGCCGAGTTCTTGTATAAACGTACATATGGTGCTAAAAAATAAGAAACGACCGATAGAATCTGTTATCAATAGTGGTAGTTTGAATTAAGATTTGTAATTTTGGCAGAGTAACTGAAATAATTACAGATTTTAAAAGTGAAAGAGTGATGAAGGTTGATGTACAACAGATAAAACAGCGTTTTGGGATTATTGGTAATAACCCCGGATTAAATCGTGCGATCGATGTTGCGCTCCAGGTAGCGCCAACCGACTTATCTGTTCTTATTACAGGAGAGAGTGGTGTCGGAAAGGAGACTTTCCCTCAAATTATTCATCAGAACAGTCAGCGTAAGCATGGACAATATATAGCCGTAAACTGTGGCGCCATTCCGGAAGGGACGATAGACTCGGAGCTTTTCGGGCACGAGAAAGGTTCTTTTACCGGGGCGTTAGCCGACCGTAAAGGGTATTTCGAGGTAGCGGACGGTGGAACGATCTTCTTGGATGAGGTAGGAGAGTTGCCAACTCCTACGCAAGCACGCTTGCTTCGTGTGTTGGAGACGGGTGAGTTTATCAAGGTCGGTTCCTCCAAGGTACAGAAGACGAACGTTCGTATCGTTGCCGCTACGAACGTGAATTTAGTGCAGGCGGTTTCGAAGGTAAATTCCGGGAGGATTTGTACTATCGTTTGAATACGGTGCCTATTCAAGTGCCTCCCTTGCGGGAGCGTCCGGAAGATATCGTCTTATTATTTCGTAAGTTCGCCAGTGATTGCGCCGAGAAATACCGGATGCCGCCGATCCGCTTGGATGATGAGGCCCGTCAATTATTGGTTTCTTACCGTTGGCCGGGTAACGTGCGTGAATTGAAAAACATCACGGAACGTATCTCCGTAATCGAGGAGACACGGGATATAACGGCGGATGTCCTGCGCCTTTATCTGCCGAACGTGAACGTTGAGAAATATCCGGTATTGGTGAAGCAAGATCCGGATCAAAAGATATTTAACAGCGAGCGGGAGATCCTTTATCAAGTCTTGTTCGATATGAAAAAGGACGTGAACGAGCTAAAGAAATTAGTGCATGATATCATGGGAGGGAATATCCCGATGCCAACGGTGGCGGACGATACCCCTTATGCGCATCCGATCCATCCGGCGGCGGTTCATGCCATGCACCCGACGATCCAAGATGCCGAGGATGTGGAAGAGGAGACTTTATCCTTGGAAGAGGTGGAGAAGGAGATGATCCGTAAGGCTTTGGAGAAGCATAACGGGCGACGGAAGAACGCGGCAGCCGACTTGAAGATATCGGAGCGTACGTTATATCGAAAAATCAAGGAATACAATTTGGAATAAAAATATGCTAAAGAAGATTGTCAACATACGTTTGTCGGCAGCCAATTGGCTTATACTCTCATTTTTGACGGTATTGGCTACGGCTTGCTCTATTTCCTATAAGTTTAATGGAGCCTCTATCGATTATACGAAGGTGAAGACCATTACGATTCGTGACTTCACGAACCAAGCTCCCTACGTGAATCCGACCCTTGCGCCGCAGTTTACGGAGGATTTGAAGGATATTTACATCCGTCAGACTCGTCTGCAACTGGTTCCGAGCAATGGCGACCTTGAGTTGGAGGGTGAGATCACTGGTTACGATTTCGCTCCAATGGCCGTGAAGGAGGATGCTATCGCCTCGCAGACGAGGTTGACGATCACGGTGCGGGTTCGTTACTCCAACCGGGTTAACCCGGATGAGGATTTTGAGCAGTCGTTCTCCGCTTACCGCGAGTTCGACAGTAACTTGATGCCGCAGCAGGTAGAGGGAACATTATGCGAGGAAATCATAGAGGAAATAGTAGACCAAATCTATAACGCTACGGTTGCCAATTGGTAGAATGAGGGCGGAGGATTTATATCGTTTGATGGAGGAGCCTTCGGAATTGACCGAGGGGACTCTTCTTGAGTTGCGACGAATCGTGGAGGATTACCCGTATTTTCAAGTGGCACGGATGTTGTATCTAAAGAATCTGGCCGTATTAAATGATATGAGTTTTACCTCGGAGCTGGAGAAGATGGCGATATTCTTGCCGGACCGGAAAAAAGCTGTTCCAACTGATAGAGGGAGATAAATATGGCTTGAACTCCCGTGTGGAGCATGAGCCGGATATGCGAAAAGAGGATACTTTCTCCTTGATAGACGCATTCCTCTCTAACCGTAACGAGGAACCGGAGCCTAAGAAAGAAGCGCCGTTCCTGTTCCAGCCATCGGTATCGTCAGATTATATGTTTTGGTCATTATCGAAAGAGGAAGAAGAGAAGCCATCTGGAGAGGATGCGGAGAATAGGCTTCGACATCACGACTTGATCGATTCGTTCATTAAAAATGACCAACAGCGTATGCCGGGTAGCGGGCTGGAGATCCGTGAGGAAACCAGCCGTGCGGAGACCCCAGAGTCGGTGAAAGATTTGGATGATGAGCAGTCCAAATCGCTGGAAGACTCGTGCCTTACGGAAACTTTAGCCCGGATTTATATAAAACAGAAGCGATATGATAAGGCTTTGCAAATTATTAAAAACTTAAGCTTGAAATATCCAGAAAAAAATGTTTACTTTGCAGACCAAATCAGATTTTTGGAAAAGTTGATTATTAACACTAAAAAATAAAACTAAGATGTACGTATTTATTTCTATCTTAATCCTGATTGCCTCTATACTATTAATCTTGATCGTGTTGATCCAGAACTCAAAAGGTGGAGGTTTGGCTTCAGGATTCTCTTCTTCTAACCAAATCATGGGTGTACGTAAGACCACAGACTTTTTGGAGAAAGCTACTTGGAGTTTGGCGGGTGCCGTAATCGTACTGAGTATCGTGATTACCGCATTTATCCCCAGAACTGAGCATGCCGCTCAATCAGAGATCAAGCAACAAGTGAACGACGCTGTCTCTATCGATCCTAACACGATCGCTCCGGACTTTGGTACAGCGCAACAACCGGCAGTTCCGGCAGAGGAAACTCCCGCTACTACTACACCTGCGGAGGAAAGCAACAGATAAGAATCTTATTTGAAAACAATATAGAAGTCATGTCCACTAACAATGGATGTGACTTTTTTTGTGCTACTTTAAGTGTAAGCTTCTTTAGGTCTTGATTTCACCTATGTGAAAAGATCGTATCAAGCAGGTGAAAAGATCGTATCACGTATATGAAAAGATCGTTTCATCTTTGTGAGACGATTATTACGAATAGAGGTTTCTATCTCTTCATAGAAAGAAATGATTAGTTAAGTGGAATATTGTTTGTATATTTGTTACATATAATAGTAATAAGTATAAATATTCAGATATGGATATGATAAATTTTGATGGGTTGTTGATCGGTATCGTTACATTTTTGATTATCGGTCTGTTTCATCCGGTAGTCGTGAAGGCCGAGTATTATTGGGGGACGAAATGCTGGTGGATATTCCTTGTCTTGGGGATTTTAGGAGTGATAGCCTCCCTGTTTATAGACAGCGTGTTTGTGTCCGCTATTTGCGGCGTATTCGCCTTCTCATCGTTCTGGACGATCAAGGAGATTTTCGAGCAGGAGGAGCGTGTGCAGAAAGGCTGGTTCCCTAGAAATCCGAAAAGAAAATACCCTTGGGACGATAGTGAGGTGAAATGAATTCTTTTCGTATCTTTGCGCTCGTGAAAGCGATATAAAAGCAATAAAGCTATGAAGACAAAGAGAAAAAAGCAAGATCCGTTAGTCGAGTACATAAAGGCTAACCGGAAAGGCAGTCGTGAGGCCGAGTTAGAAAACCACGGCAGACCGGTCAGTCATAGCCGGATTCATGTATCGAAGAAAGTTTATAATCGTAAAAGAATGAAGGCAGATGCCCAGAGGCATCTGCCTTATTTGTTTTTAGTAGCCTAAAAGGAGACCTTAGTTCGCTGTATTGTTATTGATCGGTGTCTTTTCCTTGAACCATTCTACCAGTATCCCATTCTTGAAGCTTAGGATGTAGTAGCCTTCAGAGTAGTCGGCTATCGTCATGGTGACCGTCTTATAACTGATACTCTCTATGGGGCCGTCCGGGGTTATTCGTGCGCCAGCCGACTCAAAATCCTTTCCTAGTATCGATATAACCTTTTGCTTGGTCATCCCTAGCTCTATCTTATGCATTCGGTTGTCCATTTTATAAGGATTCATTACCGTAGCGCATCCCATCAATAGGAACATTGTCAGCAACACGTATATCCCTTTCACCATCTTCATCTCTCTTTTTTGTTATTTGTTGTATTGGGGGCTAAAGTAGACATTATCCCGGATATATAGTATCGTGAGGATATAAAAAAGAGGAAAACCTTTCGATTTTCCTCTTTTCCTAGAGCGGAAGACGGGGCTCAAACCCGCGACCCTCAGCTTGGAAGGCTAATGCTCTATCAACGGAGCTACTTCCGCAATATGTATTCTTTCGGTTTTCGAAAGAATTGGTTCACATAGTGAACCGATCAATTAAGGTGGGCAGTGATGGATTCGAACCACCGAAGGCGAAAGCCAGCTGAGTTACAGTCAGCCCCATTTGGCCACTCTGGTAACTGCCCCTTGTTCTTAATTGCAGTGCAAAGGTACGATTTATTTTGAAACCTGCAAGCGTTTAGGCAGAAAATTTACCATTTTTATTGCGGTAACCGCTGCCTCGTCTCCTTTATTGCCATATCTACCTCCCGCACGATCCTCGGATTGCTGCATGGTGTCGGTAGTTAACAGGCCGAAAATGAAAGGAATATCGTACATTAAATTCAATTCTGTAATGCCTTGCGTAACGCCGGAACAAACGTAATCAAAATGTGGTGTATCGCCTCTTACGACGCATCCCAGAACGATCACGGCGTCTAATTCTTTAGTCTCGGCCAATCTTTTGGCTCCAAAAGTCAGTTCAAAACTACCCGGAACTCGTTTAACTACGATGTTCTCCGGTTTCACCCCCGTGCTTTTCAAGCGTGTTGCAAGCACCTTCCAATAACTTCTCGGTAATGTTCTTGTTCCATTCCGCAACTACGATGCCGATGTTCATCTCTGAAGCATCAGGTACGCTGTTGAAGTCGTACTCGGATAAATTCTGATAAGCTGTTGCCATATTTGTCTCTTTAAAAAGAAGAGGATGCCTTGTTTGACCGAGACATCCTCTGTTATACTATATAATATACTGTTTATTTATTTTCCTGCCGAAGCACGGGTGATATACTTATCGATATCGGATGCCTCCATGGAAGTGTAATACTTGTCCTTGATAGTCGTGTAAGCCTTTACAGCCTTGTCATACTCTTTCAAGTTCTCGTAAGCGATACCGGCCTTCTTCAAGTAAATCGGGCTGATTACCTCGTTGTCGGCCTCCTTAGCGGCTTTCTCGAAATAGCTGATTCCTTCTTTCGTATTACCCATGTTCACGTAGCAATCACCGATCAAGCCTGTAACCGCCGGAGATACCATTTGGTCCTTTCCGCTGAAAGATTTCAATAAATCGAGCGCCTTCTGTGTATCGCCCATCTTGTAGTAACAGATACCTGCGTAAGCCTTCGCCAAGTTTCCGGCGTCCGTGCTTCCATATTGGTCGATGATAGCCTCGAAACCTTCATAGTCAGCTCCATTGCCGTTTAAAGCCAAGGCGAAAGAATCTCTGGCGAAGTATTGCTCGCCCTTGAACATGGCGGCGGCGGCTTTTTTCTCCTGAGGAACTAAATAACCATGCTTGATTCCCAAAACAGCTCCAACAACGAGTGCGACAGCTATTATACCGTAAATAATCTTCTTTGAATTGTTTTCAATGAATTGCTCCGATTTGGAGACAATCTCTTCTACTTCTAACTCCTTGTTGGTGTCCTTTTCTTTAGTAGCCATAATGTGTTATAGTTATTTATTAATTTTATCGCTGATTTTAAGCCATACCATATGGTTGGCGATTCAAAGCGCAAAAGTAGTTTTTTTGCTGATATAATCTATACTTAGAAGTATATTTTTTAATTTTGTACGATTAATACGGTTTAGATGATACTAAAGAAGCTTTCTGTTCTCAATTACAAAAATATACTTCAGTCTGAGGTTATTTTCTCGCCCAAGATGAATTGCTTTTTTCGGCAATAACGGGATGGGGAAGACGAATCTATTGGATGCCATTCATTATCTTTCATTTTGCAAGAGTCATGTCAATACGCCTGATAGCCAGATAATAAACAGTGATCAAGATCTTTGCGTGGTGCAGGGTAACTATGATTATGAGGGACGTGAGGAGGAGATTTTCTGTGCCATGCGGCGTAGGCAACGCAAACAGTTCAAACGGAATAAGAAGGAGTACGACAAGCTGTCCGAGCATATCGGCCTATTACCGTTGGTCATGGTTTCTCCGGCTGATGCCGACTTGATCCGGGGGAGCGATGAGCGACGCCGTTTTCTGGACTTAATCATCTCGCAGCAGGACAAGCCTTATCTGCATGCGCTTATCCAATATAATAAAGCGTTGCTCCAACGGAATACGTTGCTGAAAGATCAGAGCATGGATGCCTCTCTTTATGAGGTATTGGAGATGCAGCTGGGTATGTACGGCCAAATCGTTTACGAGAAGCGGAAAAAACTGGTGGAGGATTTTACCCCGATCTTTAATGAGTATTACCAGACGATCTGCGGCTCTGCCGAGGAGGTAGGGCTACATTATATCTCGCAATTGGAGGAAACGGAGCTTGCCGGTAAATTGGCGATGAGCCGGGAACGGGATCGTATATTGGGCTATACCTCTTCCGGTATCCATAAGGATGAGCTGGAAATGACGTTGGGCGGGTACCTGATTCGCCGGGTTGGTTCGCAAGGACAGAATAAGACGTATCTGATCGCCTTGAAACTCGCTCAGTTCGCTTTCCTAAATAAACGGGGACAGACTACACCTATCTTGCTGTTGGATGATATTTTCGATAAGCTGGACGCTAGCCGTGTGGAGCAGATCATCAAACTGGTCAGTGAGAATGGCTTCGGGCAGATCTTTATTACGGATACGAACCGGAAGTATCTGGATGAGATCTTATTGGCTATGAATCATGACTATGCCCTCTTCCGTGTGGAACGTGGCGAGGTACAACCTATGGAGGAATAAGGATGCAGAGAAGAAATACACAGACATTGGGTGAGGTGCTTCGTGACTTTTTCGAGGATAATACCGAGTTGTACGAGAAAATGATGGAGATCCGGGTTCAGCGTGCGTGGGGAGAAGTTTTAGGGCCTACGATCATGCAGTACACACGTAATATATATGTACGTGATAAGGTGCTTCATGTCTCATTGACTTCCTCCGTACTTCGTAGCGAGTTGACGCTTTGCCGGGAACGGTTGGTGAAAAGCTTGAATGATTACGCGGGTGCCTCGGTCATTACCAATATCGTTTTTCATTGAGTGTGGCTTTACCATTCGCAATATTACTTACTGGGTCAAGTAACATATACTGCCCAGCCCCGGTAAGTATATATGGCTTGACCCAGTAAGTATATATTCTGCGGAGAGATCAATAGATGGTGTCTTCTGTTATTACGTAATCCATTTTCTTGTCGAGTGGCTCTACCGGGACTTGCGGTATCATCTGGAACCCGAAGCATATGCCAACCTTGGGAGCGTTGAGCGTGGAAAGAAGGCGGTCATAGAATCCCCTCCCTCGTCCCATGCGGTTCTTGTCTTTGTCAAAGGCGACTCCGGGCACGATAATCAAGTCGATCTCATTCTTTGGAACTTCTATGCCGTCCGCCTTGGGTTCTAATATCCCGAAAGGTCCGGGTTTTAGGGATTCCGGCCCTTCGTAAAGAAGCAATCTCAAATCATCACCGACGATCAAGGGCAACAGAAGCTTTTTCTTCTGGTACCATTTCTCGATAAAGCCGGCGGTCTGTACTTCTCCCGGTATGGCGTGATAAAGGGCGATGCAAGAAGCCGCTTGGAACAGTTCCGTCTGTTCCAAGCGGTCCATGATCTTATCCGATAGCTCGCACAAGGTAATCCTCGAATATTCTTTTTTTCGAGAGGCCATATCTTTTCGTAGGGCCTGCTTGGCTGTGTAAGTCTCCATTCGCTGATTGTTTTAATAGTTCCGCATTCGGCACAGATTTTCCCTCTTGCAAGATCTTGATCGCACGTAATAAGGTAACGTCATCTTTTAGGAAAATGGGGTAGAAGCCCGCCTCGTCGAAGAAATTCCTTACGATATACGCTTGCAATTGGTTCTCGATTAACTTGCCGGATATATTAATTAATGTAGGACGTCTCTTGATGCCCTTGGTAGCGGCGAAGTTCACGAAGTCGGAAAGGAGCGGTTGTTGCTGCAAGTAATTATATAATTCCTCCCAAGTCTTGAATGAGCCTAGTTTCTCCCGATGGCGGTCTGAGTACTCGAGCGCATACAGGTAAAGCACGCCGCTATTTACCACATTTGAGTAGTAAGAGGTAACGCCGCTCGTGTCACGAGGGATAAAGATATCTGGCATGATACCGCCCCCGCCGTATACGGTACGTCCGCCTACGGTCTGGTATTTCAAGGAATCATCCATCTTGATGCTATCGGCCGAGTCGAACTCGCCGTGCATATATCGGTTATAGATATCTTGGTCGTAAGCGTCCGTATTACCCATCTCATATTTCTTCTGGATGCAGCGACCGGACGGTGTGTAATAACGGGCGATGGTCAATCGCATCTCTGAACCGTCGCTCAATGACATTTGAGTTTGTACCAGACCCTTGCCATACGTTCTTCGTCCGATAATCGTACCACGGTCGTTATCTTGGATCGCTCCGGAGAATATCTCACTGGCGGAAGCCGAGATCTCATCGGTCAATACTACGATCGGGGCGTCTTTACAAGTTCCGGTTCCGTTTGCGTATACGTCGGAACGGGGGAACGACTTACCTTCCGTGTAGACGATCAAGCGTCCTTCCGGCATAAACTCGTTAATCATATTGATAGCGGCATCCATATATCCGCCGGTATTACCCCGTAAGTCGATCACGAAAGAGGTACAGCCCGCTTGTTTCAGCTTGGCGATCGCCGTGATGAACTCATTATAAGTATTCCGGGCGAATTTGCTAACCTTGATGTAACCTATACCTTTAGCCGCCTCATAAGAAACATCGACCGAATTAACAGGGACATCTCCACGGGTTACGTCAAAATAGAGCAACTCGGGGAGTTCCCTCGCTGTACGCCTAGTTTCACCGTACTGTTCTTTGCGCCCCGAAGTGTCTTCATAATCTCTCCTTGGTTCTTTTTCTTACCGGAGAAAATAGAATCATTGATCGAGATGATCCGGTCGAAGGGTAGTAAACCAGCTTTCTCTGCGGGACCACCGCTAATTACACTGATCACTAGGATCGTATCGGTTTGCATATTAAATGATACGCCAATACCACTGAAAGAACCTTCCAGCTCCTCATTCACCACGGAAGCGTCTTCGGCGGGGATATATACGGAGTGAGGGTCTAATTCACTGAATATTTTCGGGATCGTACTCTCTACCAACTTAGACATGCTAACCGTGTCAACATATTGCTCGTCGATAATGTCCAAGATGGCATTTATCTTGTTGCCGCTGGAGTAGGATCGTTTCTTTCCTTGACTGATAGATAAATAATGGTTCCCAATAAAGATACCTAAAGCGATACTAGCCGCGATGATAACCGGGAGCCATACGGTCAGTCTTTTGTTTTTATCCATAAAAACGTTTTATTTATTCGTTCAAATCTATATAATCTACTATGATACCGGCACGCTTCAATAATTCGCAGCCGTCCGCTATTCGATAATTCTCGGAATAGACCACTCGCTTGATCCCGGATTGTATGATTAATTTCGCACATTCAATGCAAGGGGAGGAGGTCACATAAATGGTCGCTCCTTTACTGCTGTTCGATGAGGCTGCCACTTTTGTGATGGCGTTAGCCTCCGCATGTAGAACATAAGGCTTGGTGACATTGTTCTCGTCTTCGCAAACATTTTCAAAACCGGCGGGTGTTCCATTGTATCCGTCGGATATGATCATTTTATCTTTTACTAATAATGCGCCCACTTGGCGTCGTTTACAGTACGAATTCTCGGCCCAGATAGCGGCCATTCGCAGGTAACGTTTATCTAATTCGTGCTGTTTTTCTGTTTTCTCGCACATTTGTTTACTCTTTTGTCTTTTAATCCAGACACAAAGGTAGTGATTATTTAGATTTACCGGGCGATAAGCCCGGTAAATTATTACTTCTTAATACCATTACGGATTAATAAGGCGTCTATCGTAGGCTCTTGTCCACGGAAACGCTTGTATAACACGGCGGGATCTTCCGTACCACCTTTGGATAAGATATTGTCACGGAAAGATTTCGCGACCTCTTTGTTGAAGATTCCTTTCGATTTGAAAACGGAGAAAGCGTCGGCGTCTAATACCTCGGCCCATTTATATCCGTAATAGCCTGCCGCGTATCCTCCGGAGAAGATATGTCCGAAGCTTGTGCCCATCAAGGCTTCCGGTACTTCCGGCATGATTACGGTCGGAGCCCAAGCTTTTTTCTCGAATGCCGCTACGTCACCGTCGAAAGGTTGCTCCAACGTATGCCATGCCATATCCAGCAAGCCAAAGCTTAATTGGCGGCAGCAAAGGTAGCCGGCGTTGAAGTTAGAGGCGTTTACCAAGCTTTGTATCATCTCTTGCGGGATTTTCTCTCCGGTCTGATAATGAACGGCGATCTGATCTAAGAACTCTTTTTCAGTCAACCAGTTCTCCATGATCTGGGAAGGTAATTCTACGAAATCACGATAAACGCTGGTTCCCGAAAGGCTGGAATATGTTCCTTGCGCTAGCATGCCGTGCAAGGAGTGCCCGAACTCATGCAAGAGCGTGTTCACCTCGTCGAAACTTAACAAAGAGGGCTTCGTGTCTGTCGGACGGGTAAAGTTCATCACGATAACGATCTGAGGACGGCTATCTTTTCCGTCTTTATCTTTGTATTGAGCCTTGATATTGTTCATCCAAGCGCCGGATTGTTTTCCGTCACGAGGGAAGAAGTCCGTGTAAAGGATCGCTAGAAACTTGCCATCAGCATCGTATACCTCGTAAGCGTCTACTTCCGGATGATAAACCGGGATTTTCTTGTTTTCCTTAAAGGTGATACCGTAGAGCTGGGTAGCTAATCCGAATACGCCTTTCTTTACGTTGCTTAACTCGAAATAAGGGCGAGTCATCTCGTCGTTTACCTTGAAGCGGATATCCCGTAACTTCTCGGAATAATAACTCCAGTCCCAAGGCATAACGGTGATATTCTCTTTCTCTGTACCTAATGCGAATCCTTCTACTGCATTGTATTCATTGATCGCTATCGGTTTATAAGCTTCGAGTAACTGATTCAATAATTTGTATACGTTCGCTGAGTTTTTTAGCCATCGTGTGTTCCAGCGCATATTCGGCGTAATTCTTGAATCCCATCAACTGGGCGATCTCTAGGCGGATATTAACGATCTTTTTGATAATGTCCTTATTGTCGAACTCATCCCCTTTATTTCCTACGCTCATGTATTCACGATACATTTTTTCTCGCAAATCACGCTTGTCGGAATAACGCATAAATGGAATGTAACTCGGAGCCGAGAGATTGAATAACCATCCGTTTTTATCTTTACTTTTGGCTAACATGGCCGCTGCGTCACGAGCACTTTCGGGTAAGCCGGATAGTTCGTTCTCGTCCGTTATTAGTAATTCGAACCGGTTTTTATCTTTCAAGGCGTTTTGATCGAACTGCAAGGTTAACATGCTTAGGTCCATACTTAGCTTGCGGTATTTTTCCTTGTCATCTTTATTTAACGTAGCCCCATTCGCTTTAAACGACTCGTAAAGGTCTTCCAGCAATTTAGCATCCTCGGTAGAAAGGTTCAATTGTTCTTTTTATCATAGATTGATTTGACCCGAGCAAGTAGCTTCTCATTTAAGAAGATGTTATTGGATGTCTGGGATAACTTCGGGGAGACACGTTGCGAGATTTCCATCATTTCGTCGTTAGCCTCTGCCCCTAATACATTAAAAAAACAGAAGAGACTGTTTCTAATAATTTGCCGCTACGTTCCAGAGCTACTACCGTATTCTCGAAAGTAGCCGGTTGCGGGTTATTGGCGATCTCTTGCACCTCTTTTTCCATTTGCTTGATTCCTTCGTCGAAAGCGGGCTCATAATGCTCGATCTTGATCTTATCGAAAGGAGGGGTCTCGAACGGTGTTTTAAACTTCCCGAAGAAAGGGTTATTTGCTGCGTGTGTCATTTGAATTGCGCTTAATAAAATTACTACATTATATAATAACTTCCTCATATTAAAAATTGTTTGAAAATTTCCGCAAAGGTAGGCATTTTAATCACAGGAACATTATAGGCATCTGTTTTTATATTCAGATTGATTTAAAATGAAAAATAGAACATTTCCTATGACTAAACCGAGGCTTGTTTTCGGGGGGCTGTACCTTGATTTTGAGCTTTGATGAATATGATAATAGGATTGATTTAACAAAAATTTATATGTTTGAAAACACTCCTTTAGAGCACCTTTCTTTTTAAAGCCTTGATCTATAAGTTTATCGTAGAAGAAGGATGCCTTTTTTTTCTAAATAAATATAAAAGACAGTTTGTTTTTTTAGTTATTAAATAATACTTTTGATTCTCAGAAACGAAAATAATTTCATTTTGATATTAAAGAAAGTAACTTAAAACCCAAATACACATATGAGTTATCTTAAATTTGACAAAACAGTAATGATAAACCTGGAAGAGTCGCTGACTCGTGAGGTGCTTCGAACCAACCGTTTGGGAGCCTATCACTGCACTACTGTTGTTGATTGTAATACCAGGAAATACCACGGACTACTCGTTATGCCTGTGCCTGCGATTGATGATGACAACCATGTGTTACTGTCTTCTTTTGATGAGACGGTAATTCAACATGGTGCCGAATTTAATCTTGGGTTGCATAAATATGCAGGTGATAATTTCAGTCCCAAGGGACATAAGTACATCCGCGAGTATAGCTCAGAGACAGTACCTCGTACGCTTTACCGTGTAGGAGGTGTGATCTTCTCGAAAGAGAAAGTGTTTTCCATGTACGAGAATCGTATCATGATTAAGTATACGTTGGAAGATGCTCATTCCGCTACGACCTTACGTTTCCGTCCTTTCCTCGCTTTCCGTAGCGTGAAGAACTTAACGCAAGCCAATGGTAACGTGAACCAATCTTACGAGGAAGTTACAAACGGAATCAAGACATGTATGTATCCCGGTTATCCGGAACTGTATATGCAATTTAACAAGAAAGTTAAATTTGTGTATGAGCCGTATTGGTACAATGGCATCGAGTATCCGAAAGAACAAGAGAGGGGATATCCTTATCAGGAGGATTTGTATGTTCCCGGATATTTCGAGGTCCCTATCAAAAAAAAGGGGAGACTATTATTTTCAGCGCTGGCGATAGTGCAGTGGCAACTACCCGCTTGAAGGCACTGTATGAGAATGAGGTCGTAGCTCGTACACCTCGTACTAGCTTCTTCAATTGCCTGAAGAATTCCGCTCAGCAATTTTATTCTCGTCCCAAGGAAGACGACGCTTATCTATTAGCGGGCTATCCATGGTTTAAATTACGTGCGAGAGATTTGTTCGTAGCTCTTCCGGGTAGTACGTTGTCTATCGATGATCCGGTTCGTTTTGAGAAGATCATGCATACGGCGATGCCGGCGATGCGGGCGTATATGGAGAATGGGCGTTTCGATGCGGTGATTCGTGAGATCGAGCATCCGGATGTCTTTTTATGGGCGATCTGGGCGATCCAACAGTATGCTAAGCATGAAGGCGTTGAAAAGGCACGTGAGCTATATGGCGATTTCGTGAAAGAAGTTATCGATTATATACGGGACCAGAAACATCCCGATATGAAATTGATGGAGAATGGTTTACTTTTCGCTAATGGAAAAGATAAGGCGATTACTTGGATGAATTCTACCGTAAACGGAAAACCTGTTGTAACTCGTTCCGGTTATATAGTGGAATTTAACGCTCTTTGGTATAATGCTCTTTGTTTCTATACAGAATTGATGGGGGGAGTACCTGTCGAGGGTATTGATCCGATTATCAAGTCGATGGATAAATCGTTCCCGGAAACCTTTGTGAACGGGTATAATTATTTGTTCGATTCCGTGAATGGTTCTACGGTAGATTGGAGCGTACGGCCTAATATGATTTTCGCTGTGGCATTGCCTTATTCCCCATTGACGAGGATGCAGAAACGTGCCGTAGTGGATATCGTGACGAAAGAGTTGCTTACCCCGAAGGGCTTGCGTTCCTTGAGTCCGAAGAGCGAAGGATATCGCCCGTATTATGTGGGGCCGCAATATGAACGAGATTTGGCTTATCACCAAGGTACTGCTTGGCCGTGGTTGTTAGGCGCCTGTTTGGAAGCTTATTTGCGTGTATTCGGAAAGAGTGGCGTTGCTTTTGCTGAACGTATGTTGATAAGCTTGGAGGAGGAGATGTCATTACACTGTATCGGGACGATCCCGGAATTGTTTGATGGTAACCCACCGTTTACCGGACGTGGAGCTGTCTCTTTTGCGATGAATGTTGCGGCTATCCTCCGTGTTGTGGATTTGTTGAAGAAGTATAACGCCGAATAAAACTAAGTACCATTATGAAAGCATTAATGTTTGGATGGGAATTTCCTCCTCATATCTTGGGCGGTTTAGGAACGGCCAGTTTCGGTTTGACACGAGGCATGGCTATGCAGCCCGATATGGATATTACATTTTGTATACCGAAACCCTGGGGCGATGAAGACCAGAGCTTTCTAAAGATAGTGGGTGTCAACCAAGTTCCGATTGTTTGGAAGGATGTTGACCGTGAATATGTGCAGCAACGGGTTTCCAAAGCGGGAATGAACGCTGACCAGTATTATAAGTACAGGGATCATATTTATGCGGATTTCAGTTATCGTCATGTGACTGATTTAGGGTGCCTTGAGTTTTCCGGACGTTATCCGGATAATCTTCTGGAAGAGATCAATAACTATTCGATCGTTGCGGGAGTAATCGCTCGTACGGAAGAGTATGATATCATCCATGCGCACGACTGGTTGACTTATCCGGCGGGTATTCACGCTAAAAATGTGAGTGGTAAGCCTTTGGTAATCCATGTTCATGCTACGGATTATGATCGTAGCCGTGGTAATGTGAATCCGGATGTCTATGCGATTGAGAAGAATGGTATGGACAATGCAGATCATATCATAACGGTGAGTAATTTGACTCGTCAGACGGTGATCGAGAAATATCATCAAGATCCCGCTAAGGTAACGACCGTACATAACGCCGTAGAGCCTTTAAGTCCTGAGATTTTAGCGATCCCAGATAAAAAGGGTGTAAAGGATAAGGTTATTACATTCTTAGGTCGTATCACGATGCAGAAAGGGCCGGAATATTTCGTTGAGGCTGCCGCAAAGGTTTTGGCTAAGGCTCCTTATGCACGTTTCGTGATGGCTGGTAGTGGTGATATGATGGATCAAATGATTCGTTTGGCCGCAGCACGTAATATTTCAGATCGTTTCCACTTTACCGGATTTATGAAGGGCAAGCAGGTCTATGAGGTGTTGAAAGCCAGTGACGTATATGTGATGCCTTCTGTATCAGAGCCGTTTGGTATATCTCCGCTGGAAGCCATGCAATGTGGTGTACCCTCTATCATTTCTAAACAATCCGGTTGCGCCGAGATCTTGGATTATGCGATTAAGGTGGATTATTGGGATATTGAGGCGTTAGCGGATGCCATGTATTCTATTATTACTTATCCTGCCATGCATGAGTTCTTGAAAGTGGAAGGTAAGAAAGAGGTGGATAATATCAAATGGGAATATGCCGGACAAAAGGTTCGTCGTATTTACGACAATGTGATAGGTAACAAATAAATTAACGACAAGACAAAAATAAAACAAACAATATTATGAAAACGATCTGCTTTTATTTTCAAATACATCAGCCGTTCCGTTTAAAAAGATATCGCTTCTTCGATATAGGTAACGACCATTACTATTACGATGATTTCCAGAATGAGGAGATTATCCATCGTATATGAACAATGTTACTTGCCGGCTAACCGGACTATTTTGGAGATGATTAAGACCAGTGGTGGTAAGTTTAAGGTAGCGTTCTCTATTTCCGGCGTAGCGTTGGAGCAGATGGAGCTTTATACTCCGGAAGTGATCGATAGCTTTAAGGAATTGGCGGCTACGGGGAATGTGGAATTCTTGTCTGAGACTTATGCTCATTCTCTTTCTTCCTTGGGAGATCCGGAGGAGTTCAAGCATCAAGTAAAGAAACAAGAAGATAAGATCAAGACTTTATTCGGGGTTAAACCGAAAGTGTTCCGTAATACGGAGTTGATTTACTCGGATGATATTTCCGCTATGGTTTCTGAGATGGGCTATAAGGGGATGTTGACGGAGGGTGCTAAGCATATCTTAGGTTGGAAGAGTCCGAACTATATGTATTCTTCTTGCGTAGCTCCGAAGTTGAGTTTATTATTGAAGAATGACCGTTTCAGCGAGGATTTATCGAACCATTTCAGTGATTATAGTTGGAATGAGTATCCTTTGACAGCCGATAAGTATATGTCATGGATCGCTGCTACTCCGGATTCAGAGCAAATCATTAATTTGTTTATGAATTATGAGGTGCTGGGATCTTTGCATCCAGCTTCAACCGGTATTTTTGAGTTCTTCAAGGCTTTGCCTCGTTTTGCTGCGGATAAGGGGATTAGCTTCTCTACTCCATCGGAAGTATTTACATTGATCAAGCCGGTAGACTCTATCTCCGTTCCTTATCCGATCTCTTGGGTAGATGAGGAGAGAGATTGTAGTTCTTGGTTAGGAAATGTATTGCAGCAGGAAGCGTTCCGTAAGATTAATGAGATCGGTGAACGTGTTCGTTTGTCTCAGACTCGTCGTATCCGTCAGGACTGGTACTATCTGCAGAGCAGTGACCATTTCTATTATATGAGTACAAAGCATATGGGACAAGGTGGCTTTAGCCCTTACGATAATCCGTATGATGCATTTAATAACTATATGAGTTCTTTCCGATTTCATTGTTCGTGTAAATGCGGAATTCCCGGAGAATATAGAGAATGAGGAATTGAATTCATTGCTTTCTACGATTAAGAATCAAGGAGAGGAAATCGAGAGTCTACAGAAAGAATTAGATAAATTAAAAAGAAGGCGGCGAAGAAATAAGTCGTTAATTGATTTGACTAGACTATTTTTGAGAGTGACGGGTCCTTTTAGGGACCCGTTATTTTTTGCCTTAGAGATACGGATATAAAAAAAAGCGAGATGTTTTTCATCTCGCTTTTTTTATTATATAGATTCTTTGCTATCTGACATATTTACATGATGTAATACCAATTTTCATCACCTCTTCATCCTTTCGTATCTTTACACCTGAGGGAGCTAGATAATTCGTGATGGCTGTTGTAACAACTGTACTTTGACCGTAACTGTTACCTGTGGTCGTTGTCCGTTGAACAGGGATAAGAAGTAAACTCAAATCTTTGTCCGGATTATTCTCCATCTGATATTTTAATAAATTGGCAAGATTCGGGAATGAGTACGTACGAGTAGTCGCATCGTAAGCCTTGGATAGAAACGAGGTTACATTATTGTCAATTTGACTACCCTCAAAGAAACTCTTTACAGAATCCTCCGGCAAGATCAATAAATAAGGAGGAGGAGCCAGCGCATATTGCCAATCTTCTTGCGGCATCGCTTTTAACTCTAGTGGTAAATTATTCACGATACGTTTTTCCATGATCGGAGTAATTTCCTGTGTCGGAAGAACGATGCGTGTACAAACGCCGGCAGGAGTCTTAAAAAATGCATAGCTGTCGTTCGGTTGTAGCAATTGACTCATATCCGTATTTTTGAAACGACTTAGCTGAATGACCTCTTTAGTGACGGAGAAAGCTTCCCACGTGGTTATTAAAGAGTCTTTTCCTGCTGTGCTTTTAACCGCATAATTATAATATATCTTAAGGACAGAGCTAGCCACGGACAATATATTACCACAACCGAAGGTAGTTGTTACATAAAGCCCCGGGAAAAACTCATTGAAAGTTTCTTGATTCTTGAATGTACCCGGATTATTAATCGTTTCATCATAAAATTTTTGTCCGAACTCAGTAGGCATTTTAATGCTTACATGAGGGCTGTAACCATCAGAGTTTCTAAGGGAGTCGGATATACTTGTGTTATAAGCTGTATAAGCTTGAGCACCCATTGACTCTTGCATATTGCAATATTGCTTAGGGTCAATATTTGTATAAAAATTCTTTTGTAACGGACTTGTAATTTTAAAGATCTCCGCACGCATAGGCGCCAAGGAGTCTCCTACCCATACACCGTTTTTATTGGAACCATTATAATATATATTGAATTCCACCGAATCAATTTTTCCCTCATAAGGTGTATGCTTAAATTGAAAATCACTCGGACAATAGAATTGGCACATATAATCCGATACAAGGTTACCATACAGCGGATCGTAGAGTTCACCCAACTGGGCGCTAGTAGACCTTGCGTAAATAGAATCTAATTGCACCGTAGTGGCTTGTATCTGGAACGTGTCCATATATACCGCAATTGTATCGTCGCCTGGCTGAATACTTGTTCCTATCGAACTAAAATCATCATTACACCCGGCCAAAATGCTAGCACCAAGGCCAAGTCCAAGTATTAAAAGCTTGATTTTCATTACTACATTTATTATTTCGTGTTAGAATCCAATACCACGTCGTAGAACTTATTGAACTCGTCCATATAAGTTTCCGGTGACTGATAGGGAAGGAAAGGAGTATCTTTCTTGGCAGAGATATAATCAAGGACTTCTTGATTGATCGTCTCGCTACCTTGGATTACACCATCAGCGAAATCAATCGCTAATTTGGTTAAGGCCACAAAACTTGTATCTGCCTTGATTAACTTCAAGTCAGCTTCTTTGGCTCCGTCCGCCTTCAGTTTTGTCGCGAAATCTTTGTTTAGCGGGTTCTTGAAGTCATCGTTGTAGATCGAATAAACGATTTTCGCATTACGCAGGCACGGGTCATCGGCATACATTCTCTTGATGTAAAGAGCCGTTAACGCTGACATCCAGCCATGGCAATGGATTACATCAGGAATCCAACGCAATTTTTTACGGTTTCCAATACTCCGCGTACATAGAAGATCGAACGATCGTCATTATCTTCATACTCATTTCCATTCTCATCGCTGACCGTGGATTTCCGTTGGAAGAAATCCTCGTTGTCAATAAAGTAAACCTGCATCCGGGCCGATTGAATGGATGCTACCTTAATGATCAGAGGATGGTCCGTGTCGTCAATAATAAGATTCATACCAGACAGACGGATAACCTCGTGCAACTGATTGCGTCGCTCGTTGATATTTCCGAATTTTGGCATGAATGTTCTGATTTCGCGACCACGCTCCTGAATGCCTTGCGGCAGATTCCTGCATATTGTCGCAATCTCGGATTCGGGAAGGTAGGGAGTGATTTCTTGGGCTATAAACAAGATTTTTTTGCATCCATTCTGTAAACTAGTTTTATAAAGACGCTACAAAGATACGAAAAATCTTTTATTTACGGTAATTATTTAGTTGCTTTGCACCGTCAATTAAGCATCTATCTGATGAAAATAGTAAATAGTATTAAAGATTTGAAGGCTTATCTTGCTGAGGCAAAGCAGGATAATAAGAAAATTGGCTTTGTTCCTACCATGGGAGCACTGCATAATGGACATCTTAGCTTAGTACAACATTGCGTGAAAAACAATGATGTATGTGTAGTCAGTGTTTTTGTAAATCCAACCCAATTTAATGACAAACACGACTTGGAAACGTATCCCCGTACGTTGGAGGCTGATTGTGTGTTATTAGAATCTGCCGGCTGTGACTATGTATTCGCTCCCTCTGTAGAAGAGATGTATCCGGAGCCAGATACCCGTACATTTGATTTGGGAACGGTATCTGAGGTAATGGAAGGCGCTAAGCGTCCGGGGCATTTTAACGGTGTAGCGCAGGTAGAAGTAAGTTGTTCTATATCGTAGAGCCGGATAACGCTTATTTCGGGGAAAAGGATTTCCAGCAGATCGCTGTGATCCGGGCGATGGTGAAACAATTGAATATCCCTGTAACGATCAATGCTTGTCCGATCGTTCGTGAGGGCGATGGCTTGGCCTTGAGTAGCCGGAATACCCGTTTGACACCGGAACAACGTCAAAAAGCTCCGTTAATTGCTCGTACGTTAAAAGAAAGTACTACCTTTGTGCCCGGAAAAAGCGTACAAGAAGTGATTGACTATGTTGTCAATACGATTAATAGCGATCCTGTCATGGAAGTTGAGTATTACGAGATCGTAGATGGCAATACGTTAGAGTCTATCAAGAACTGGTCGGATACCGATTATCCGGTAGGTTGCATCACGGTATATTGCGGAGAGGTACGTTTGATCGACAATATCAAATACTAATTATAAGTCATACATGTTTATAGAGGTAGTAAAGTCAAAAATTCACCGGGTAACGGTAACGGAAGCTAACTTAAACTATATCGGTAGCATCACTATCGACGAGGATTTGTTGGACGCCGCTAATTTGATCGCGAACGAGAAGGTCTCGATCGTGAATAATAATAACGGAGAACGTTTTGAGACGTATATTATCAAGGGCGAACGTGGCTCGGGAGTGGTTTGCTTGAACGGAGCGGCGGCCCGTAAGGCTCAACCCGGAGATATTATTATCGTTATGTCGTATGCCATGATGGATTTCGAGGAGGCGAAAACATTCAAGCCTTCCGTGGTATTTCCCGATACGGCGACAAATAAGTTGATATAGCAGACGCTAGGCTTTGTAGAGATCTCTAATCATAAGAAAAGCTCGTCGGGATGCGGCGGGCTTTTTTTTATCTTCATAAATTTAAGTAATAAGCGAGTTATGTACACGAACAGGAATATATGGAATGTTAGCTACCCGATCTTTTTGAGCTTGTTGGCGCAAAACGTGATAAACGTGACTGATACGGCTTTTCTAGGTAGGGTTGGTGAAGTCGAGTTGGGGGCTTCCGCTATGGGAGGACTTTATTATATCTGCGCTTTTACGATCGCCTTCGGTTTTAGTACGGGATCTCAAATCGTGATTGGCCGTAGAAACGGAGAGGGACGTTATGACCAGATAGGGCCTGTCATGATACAAGGCGTTTTCTTCCTATTGTCGCTGGCTGCTATATTGTTCTTGTTTTCTCGTTTTTTCGCGGGAGACGTGATGCGTGTATTGATTTCTTCGGACGCTATCTTGAATGCCACGGAGGAATTTTTGGATTGGCGTGTGTTTGGCTTCTTCTTCTCTTTCGTGAACGTGATGTTCCGGGCTCTTTTTATTGGTATTACCCGTACAAAGGTGTTGACATTGAACGCTGTCTTGATGGCAATGACGAATGTCTTACTGGATTATCTTTTGATTTTCGGACATGCCGGATTCCCAAAGATGGGTATTCAAGGGGCGGCTATCGCTTCCGTCATAGCCGAGGCGGTATCGATTCTCTTTTTCGTGGTTTACACGAGACTTACCGTAGATATACGTAAATATGCGCTTAACCAGATTCGTTCTTTCGATTTTGGCTTGTTGAAACGGGTGCTGGATATTTCCGTGTTCACGATGCTGCAATATTTCTTGTCTATCGCTACTTGGTTTATGTTCTTTATCGCTGTGGAGCATTTGGGGCAACGGGAGTTGGCGGTGGCGAATATCGTACGTAGTATTTACGTCGTGATGTTGATTCCCGTTAATTCCTTAGCGACCACGACAAACACGTTCGTGAGTAATAGTATCGGGGCGGGAGCGATCAATCAAGTTATACCGACTATCAGGAAGATCTGTAAGTTATCGTTGGGCATTATGGTCGTGTTTGCCGCTATTGTCAGTTTGATGCCGGGATGGGTCGTGTCTGTTTATACGAATGACGCTTCATTAGTGGCGGCCTCGGTTCCATCCGTTTACGTGATTGTCGGTTCTTTATTGATCGGATCGGTAGCTAATGTGGCGTTCAACGGGGTGTCGGGTACGGGAAATACACGTTCTGCGCTTTTTATGGAAGCGGCGGTATTGATTCTGTATGTGCTTTTTGTATATGTCGCGGGGATGCGTTTACGTTTGCCGGTAGCCGTATGCTTCTTGACAGAGGCTATTTACTATAGTGGATTGCTCGTCGCTAGCGTAATCTATTTAAAGAAAGCCTCTTGGCAAAATAAAAGAATATAAGTATATGAGGGGAAAAACACGTACGTTTTTTTTGAACTGTGAATATTGGGAAATTGTTCGTATTTTTGTATTGTAATCAAATAAGAAAGGTAACTCATGTCCACGAAGCAATGTGAAGATATGTTGGTAGGAAAAGGAGTACGGCCTACTGCCGCACGGATCCTTGTCTTGCAAAAATTATCAGAACGAACCAGCCCGGCTTCCCTGTTCGAATTGGAGGCGGAGTTGGAGACGTTGGATAAATCGACCATTTCCCGTTCATTGGCCTTGTTATTGGAACATCATGCGATCCATTCTTTCGAAGATGGTAGTGGCTCTATAAAATATGAGATATGCCAGAGCCGTTCGGAGACATGCCCAGTGGGTGATAGGCATATTCATTTTTTCTGCGAGGTATGCCGTAAAACCTCTTGTTTGAATAATATCAAGATCCCGGTCGCTCAATTGCCGGAAGGATATATAATGGATACCATTAATTATACGGTAAAGGGTGTTTGCCCATTGTGTAATAAGCGACGTTCCTAGAAACCCTGATAATTTGCAATCAAGTTGCAACTCCCTTCTCTTACCTTTGTACCGTAATCAAGAAGTAAATAATTAAAATAGATAAGATTATGAGTACAACATGTGGATGCGAACATTGCCATTCGCACGGAAGTTCCGGTTTATGGATGCCGACGATTTCTTTCGTTTTGTTGGTGATAGGACTTATCGGGAAGTACTCGGGGATAAGTTGGTTTGCTGAGTCTTGGATAGAGGCCATTTGGTTTCTGGTCGCTTTTTTTGCCGGTAGGACTTCCTGTTATGCGAGAAGCTTGGGAAGCGGCTTTGCGGAAAGACTTTTTAGTGAGTTCTCGTTAATGGCGATCGCCTCGATTGGGGCGTTTTGTATTGGGGAGTATCCCGAGGCCGTAGCCGTGATGCTTTTCTATACGGTAGGAGAGAGGTTGCAACTTCTAGCCGTGAATAAAGCCTCGAAGAATATCAGTGACTTGTTAGATGTCCGGCCGGAACGAACGGATGTATGGCGGACGGGTACATATATGAATGTATCTCCGAAGGATGTAAAAGTAGGCGAGCGGATCGAGGTGAAACCCGGCGGACGTGTGCCTTTGGATGGCGTTTTATTGGAAGCCGAGGCACAGTTCGATACCTCGGCATTAACCGGGGAAAGTATGCCTCGTTCTATCCGTGAGGGTGAGGAGGTGCTTGCCGGAATGATCGTGCAGGGGCAGGCGGTACGTATACAAGTGAATCGGCCGTACGAGCAAAGTGCCTTGGCCCGTATTTTGGCTTTGGTGAAAGATGCCTCGGAGCGGAAAGCGCCGGCGGAATTGTTTATTCGGCGTTTCGCACGGATTTATACCCCAATCGTGATTCTTCTGTCGTTTCTAATCGTGTCGGTTCCAGCCTTGGTAGGGATGGTGACGCCTTCTTTCCAGTATGTTTTCTCGGATTGGTTATATAGGGGATTGGTTTTCTTGGTTATTTCTTGTCCTTGTGCCTTGGTTATAAGTGTTCCGCTCGGATATTTCGGTGGTATAGGCGCCGCTTCTCGTGCCGGGATATTATTTAAGGGTGGTAATTATTTAGATGCGATCACACGGGTAAATACGGTAGCGTTCGATAAGACCGGTACATTGACTACCGGGCGTTTTGAGGTCACAATGGTGGAAAGCACGGAGATCCCGGTTTCTGATCTTTTGAGTATTTTGTTATCAGTAGAGCGGAAAAGTACCCATCCGGTAGCGCAGGCTGTAGTTCGCTATGCGGAAAAACAAGATAGCGTGCCGATGGAAATCACTGACATGCGGGAATTGGCAGGGCATGGTGTCGAGGCTATCGTGAACGGTCGGCAGGTGCTTGTCGGTAACATTCGTTTATTGGCCGAACGTGATATTCCTGTCCCGAAGGAATTATCCGATAGTGTTTCTACCGTGGTGGTTTGTGCGATCGATGGGAAATATGCGGGGCATCTTCTCCTTTCGGATACCTTGAAGAAGGATGCCGTGGATGCGATTCGTCGGTTAAAGGATTTGGATGTTAAAGATATTTGCTTGTTGTCCGGGGATAAGCAAGAGATCGTGAATCAATTCGCTGAGCGTTTGGGTGTCGATAAAGCGTATGGTAATCTGCTGCCGGAGGATAAAGCCGCTTATATAGAGCGATTAACGGCGGAACCGGATAAGTCGGTTGCCTTTGTGGGCGATGGGATGAACGATGCGCCGGTACTGGCTTTAAGTGATGTCGGTATTGCGATGGGTGGATTGGGATCGGATGCGGCCATCGAGAGCGCGGACGTGGTTATCCAAACGGACCAGCCCTCTAAAGTAGCGGAAGCTATTTCTATCGGACGTGCTACCCGGAATATCGTCCGTCAGAATATCGTGGGATCTATTGGCGTGAAGGTGATAGTCCTTGTGGCGGGAGCCTTCGGTTTTGCCACGCTTTGGGAAGCTGTTTTCGCGGATGTAGGTGTATCTTTGCTGGCGGTTCTTAATTCGATCCGTATACTAAAACGTTGAGAAGTGAAGAATTTCGAGATCGCTTTCATCGCATACTCATCTCTTTTTCGTACCTTTGCCTCTTAATCCAGTAGAAAATAATATAAATACACATACGAATTATGTTTGAGAACTTAAGCGAAAGGTTAGACAGATCATTTAAACTGTTGAAGGGCGAAGGCAAGATTACCGAGATCAATGTGGCGGAAACATTGAAGGATGTGCGTAAAGCGTTGTTGGATGCCGACGTCAATTATAAGGTTGCCAAGAGTTTTACGGATACGGTAAAAGAGAAGGCTTTAGGACAGAACGTGCTTACATCGGTTAAGCCTAGTCAGTTGATGGTTAAGATTGTTCACGATGAGTTGGCCAGCTTGATGGGAGGTACGGCAGTCGACGTGAATTTGCAGGGAAATCCCGCCATTATATTGATGTCCGGTTTGCAAGGTTCGGGTAAGACTACTTTCACTGGTAAACTAGCGTCTTTATTAAAGACCAAGAAAAATAAGAAACCATTATTAGCCGCTTGCGACGTGTATCGTCCGGCAGCTATCGAGCAGTTGCGTGTAGTCGGAGAACAGGTGGGTGTTCCGGTATACATGGAATTGGAGAATAAGAATCCGGTGGAGATCGCTATGAACGCTATCCGCGAGGCACGGGCTAAAGGCAATGACGTCGTGATCGTGGATACCGCCGGTCGTTTGGCTATCGATGAGCAGATGATGAACGAGATCGCCGCTATCAAGAGCGCTATCCAGCCGGATGAGACCTTGTTCGTGGTAGATGCCATGACGGGTCAGGATGCCGTGAATACCGCGAGGGAATTTAATGAGCGGCTGAACTTCGACGGCGTCGTACTTACGAAGTTGGATGGTGATACCCGTGGTGGTGCCGCTTTGTCGATCCGTACGGTTGTTGATAAGCCGATTAAGTTTGTCGGTACGGGCGAGAAGATGGATGCCTTGGATATTTTCCACCCTGAACGTATGGCGGATCGAATCTTAGGCATGGGTGATATCGTGTCTTTGGTGGAACGTGCGCAAGAGCAATATGACGAGGAAGAAGCGAAACGTTTGCAGAAGAAGATCGCTAAGAACCAGTTCGATTTTAACGACTTTATCTCCCAGATCCAACAGATCAAGAAGATGGGTAACTTGAAAGAGTTGGCATCCATGATCCCGGGTGTAGGAAAGGCATTGAAAGATGTGGATATCGATGATAATGCGTTCAAGAGTATCGAGGCTATCATTTATTCGATGACTCGGATGAGCGCAGCAACCCGGCTATCTTGAATGGCTCACGCCGTCAGCGTATCGCCAAAGGTAGCGGTACGAGCATCCAGGAGGTAAACAAGCTGATCAAGCAATTTGATGAGACCCGTAAGATGATGCGTATGCTTACTTCCGCGAAGTCGGGGAAGATGAAGCTACCTTCGATGAAGCCCTCGTTCAGACGTTAATTAACAGGAGACAATCAATAATATGGAAGAACAACATTATCAATTGCTGGATGGTAAGGCCGTTTCCGCTCAGATGAAGAAGGAGATGGCTGAGGAGGTAGCCCAGATCAAGGCTGCCGGAGGTAAGATCCCTCACTTGGCTGCTATTTTGGTGGGCCATGACGGTGGTAGCGAGACTTATGTGGCTAGTAAAGTCAAGACTTGTCAGGAGATTGGTTTTAAGTCTACCTTAATTCGCTTTGAGGAGGATGTTACGGAGGAAGAATTGCTTCGTAAGGTCGATGAGTTAAATAATGATCCGGGTGGATGGCTTTATCGTACAGCTTCCGCTTCCGAAACATATATCCGAGCAGAAGGTGATTGAGGCGATCGATTATCGTAAAGACGTGGACGGTTTCCATCCGATTAACGTGGGACGTATGTCTATCGGTTTGCCTTGTTTCGTATCGGCTACGCCTGCCGGTATCTTGGAATTATTGAAGCGTTATCATATCGAGACGCAAGGAAAGCATTGCGTGGTTTTGGGACGCAGCAATATTGTCGGCAAGCCGATGGCTACCTTGATGATGCAGAAATCTTATCCGGGCGATTGTACGGTGACCGTATGCCATAGCCGTTCTAAGAACTTGAAGGAGATGTGCTTGTCTGCTGATATTATTATCGTGGCTTTAGGTGTTCCTGAATTCTTGAAAGGGGATATGGTGAAGGAAGGCGCCGTGATCGTTGACGTGGGAACAACCCGTATGCCAAGCAGCATAACCAAGAGCGGATTTAAGTTAACGGGAGATGTCTTGTTTAACGAGGTCGCTCCTAAATGTTCCTATATCACTCCGGTTCCGGGTGGCGTAGGGCCTATGACAATCATTTCTTTGATGCGTAACACATTGTTAGCGGGAAAGAAAGCGATCTATAAGTAAGTGGATGGATAAAAAAGTTCGCAAAAGGTTTGTGTAATCAGAATTTATACCTATCTTTGCGCCGTCTTAAAGGGGAATCCTTTGAAAGGCGGATATGGTGAGAGTAGCTCAGTTGGTTAGAGCATCGGATTGTGGTTCCGAGGGTCGTGGGTTCGAGCCCCATCTTTCACCCATTGTGGTTTTTTAGATAAAAATCTTGTTATGAATAAAACAAGGTTTTATGAACCAAGGCGTCTGTGAAGAATGAAAGGTTTTTTTATATGGTGAGAGTAGCTCAGTTGGTTAGAGCATCGGATTGTGGTTCCGAGGGTCGTGGGTTCGAGCCCCATCTTTCACCCTAGAATGAGAAAAGGATATGTCTATTAGGGCATATCCTTTTTCTATTTCTTATAATGGGCATTGTAAGTCTTTTATGATGCCCATCATAAGGAGACTTACAATAGGCATTGTAAACTCCTTATAATAGCGATCGTGCTGACCTACTCTTCGGTATATAAACCTTCTCTTGATAATTGCTTATCCAGATTCGCTACACCGAGGGCTATGATAGCGGTAACCGTAGCCGTATGTTCTTGGTATTCGGGGATGTTCTTTGTGTATAAATCCCGTTCCGTATGCCAGATTTCGCCGTAATCAAAATCATATCCTTTGAAATCCTCTGTGGTGAAACCTAATGTGGGGACACCTTCGATGGCGAAAACTGATGCGTCTGTTCCCCCCATGCGTGTCGGGCGTTTACGGGGTTCACGAACTTTTACCTCGAAAGGATAGTCCGGACGGATTTTTTGGATGGGTTCGCTGATCTTCACGAAATCATCATACATGGCTTGAGGGACGGAGATACCGACAGGAGGTTCCGGGCCACCGTCACGATTGAACAAATTAGCGATTTTGGGTAATTTATCCTTATGCGCTTTCACCCAAGCTTGTGCTCCTAATAAGCCAAATTCCTCACCGGCGAATCCGATAAATAAGATCGTGCGCTTAGGCTTGGCTCCGGATTTGGCGATCATGCGAGCGGCTTCCATCATCGGTCCGATTCCAGTACCGCAATCGATGCCTCCGGTAGCCACGTCGAAAGCATCTAGGTGACCGCTGATAATTACATATTCGTCCGGGTATTTGCTGCCTTTGATAGACGCTACGACATTATGGTATTTAACCGGGCCTAATTTAAAATGATTACGAATATCGAACTCTAGTTCGAATGTACGTCTCTCTTTCACCATTTGTTCGATGATCGCGAATTGATGCTCGTCTAATTTGATATCCGGAAGTTCCGGCAGATTGTCGAAGTTCGTATTCGGGTCGTTCATCATTTTCCGGTCGTATAACGCACGGATAGGTACGGTGGAGGATTGGATAAAACCTAAAGCTCCGGCCTCGCACATTTCCTTATAATATAATCCGGGGAATTCTTTATAAGGCAACATCTCGTTTTTTCTCCCCGTTTTCCCAGTTGCGGCGTCTTAGATCATTGTTTTTCTTCATGATCTCGTTGTTCTCTTTCTTGATCTCCGCACGGATGGAATCTCCCGAGGCGGAGCGGTCGATAGGCCAACCTACATTTTTCCCTGAGATAAGAACCCAAGCACCATTCAATCTTCCTTTGATTTGCTGGAACTCCTCGTCGTTACGAGGCTCCATCACCGCATGCCCACGTTGCACGCCTTTCGTTCCGGAAGTGTAGGAAGGGGTGGCGAAATGCAGGATCATTCCGTTGTCGCTCAACAAGCGTCCGAACCAAGGTCCTCGATTAAAGCCGACAGGGACGGTACCGGCCTCTTCTAATTGGACATCGAGTCCCCAACTCTTAAACTCACGCACCATCCACTCGGCGGCGTTCTCATAAGCGTCGGAACCGATTAAACGTCCGCCAAAGCGGTTCGTAAGGATATCCAGCTGATGCATCACTTGATTATCGTTCTGACCCATCTCGATGATTTTTTTTACGGCAGCGTCCTGAGCTGGTACAGGGAGACTGTCATGCAGGCTAATGCCGCACAAACAAGTAAGATTTTTCTCATAAAGTAGTGTTTATTTCATTGATATGACTGTTTATTATTCAGTGTATGCAAATAAAGGAATAAATTTTGACTTATTGCAAATGAAATGGCAGTTTCTTTTATAACTTTGCGAAGTAAACAGATGGCGAATGAAAACAATGCGTAGCTTGAAGTGGTTAAGACCCCTCTTGGTAGTACTCTTTATGAGTTACTACGTGGGTGGCACGGCCTTTACCCATACGCATCATTTCCTAAACTCTAGTATCACTCACTCTCATCCCTATCTGCCGGGAGCCGACGGCTTGCCTCATCATGAGCATAGTACGGTAGCGTTTAATACGATTGAAGAGCTGACCGAATTGTGTCTGGAGTTAATTCCGTACTTACCTTTGGTTATGGCTTGGGCGCTTTTGATGGTAGTGCTCGTCTTTCTAAAGAAAGAGGTTGTCTTGCGTCTTGTGCGGCGTGGCGAATCCCGTGCGCCTCCCTCGTTTGGTATAGTAATTTGAATCAAGCATTAGAATCACTTTTTATACTAAACATTTTACGCATCTTATATGAAATCTATATTTTTACTATTGCTTCCAGCGATAGTACTATGCTCTTGCCATACCCAAAAGCAAGAGGATGAGTCTGCGCATGCCGTAACACTCAAAGGGGATATTATACATATCGGTTCCGAATCTCCTGTTTTATCCAAGTTGACAAAGGAAACGGTTAAACGGGAACCTTACCGTATGGAGTTTACCACCTCGGGGGTCGTACAGGCGATTCCTTCTAATTACGCAGAGGTGGCTTCACCGGTAAGCGGGCGAATTACGAAATCGTTCGTTCGCTTAGGGCAGAAAGTGGCCCCGGGTAGTCCGATCTTCGAGATTAGCGCTCCCGCTGTTTATGAGGCGGGGAAATCTTATTACCAAGCTCGCCAAGAGATGGAACTGGCTTTGAAAAGCTTGAATCGGGAGAAAGACTTGATGAAAAACAAGGTTGGTGTCCAAAAGGAATTGGAAGAGGCCGAGGTGAATTACGAGTTAAAGAAAAAAAAGACTATGAGAATATGGTCGCCGCATTGAAAGTCTTTCAGATTAATCCGGATGAAATGGCTTTGGGGCAACCATTGATCGTTCGCTCGCCTATAGCCGGTGAGGTCGTGAAAGATCGGATCGTAATCGGGCAATATATGAAAGAGGACGCCGAGCCTGTAGCTGTCATCGCCGATTTGAGCAAGGTATGGGTGGTCGCCCATGTAAAAGAGAAGGATTTGAGTTTAATACAGGCTTTGGATGAGGTGGAAATCCGGTTGGTAGCCATGCCGGATAAACCGATATCGGGAAAGATTTATCACATCAGCGAGATGCTGGACCCCGATACCCGTTCGGTGGAGGTCTTGATCGAGTGCGATAACAGTACCCGTTTGATGAAGCCGGAGATGTACGGCACGGTCAAGCTGAGCGACCGTGAGGCGGAGGTGATCCGTATACCTACTTCCGCTATCTTGCAGGAAGAGGAGAACATGTACGTATTGGTGGAATTGGGGAATAACGATTACCGGAAACAAAAGATCGAGACCGGCCATACTGAAGATGGCAAGACGGTGGTTTTATCCGGCTTGAACGTAGGTGACGAGATCGTAGTTACGGGAGCGTTTTATTTACTTGACGCACGCTAACGGATTATGAAAAGGATTATTTACTTGGCGATACATCGGCGAGGACTGATGTTCGTGTTATTTCTGTTCTTAGCGATCGTTGGTTATTATTCTTGGACGCGGTTGGCGATAGATGCTTATCCGGATATCGCCGATACCACCGTGCAAGTCGTGACGCAGGTTCCCGGATTGGCCGCCGAGGAGATCGAGCAACAAATCAGTATTCCGATCGAGCGGGCTATGAATGGTCTGCCGGGATTAAACGTAATGCGTAGCAAGAATACGTTTGGTTTATCTACGGTCGTATTGGTTTTTGATGATGGTATTGAGGATTATTGGGCCCGGCAACGTGTACAAGAGCGGTTGGTAGACGTGGAGCTTCCTTATAATGCGGTTCCCGGCTTAAATCCTTTGACTTCGCCGACGGGAGAGATCTTTCGTTATGTGGTGGAAAGTGACCGTTTAGACTTGAGGGAGTTGACCGATTTGCATAAATGGGTAATTATTCCGAGACTGAAACAGGTTACGGGTGTAGCGGATGTAAGTAATTACGGCGGTATCACTACCCAATATCAGATCGAGGTGAACCCTTATAAGATGGAGCAATACGACATTACCTTAGGGGATATTACGGAAAAGATAGAGAAGAATAACGTGAACGCCGGTGGTAGTATGTTAAGCCGGGGGATTTGAGTTATGTGATCCGTGGAATCGGTCTGGTTAAGGACTTGGAAGACTTGGGGCATATCGTGATCAAGACCGTGAATGGTGTCCCGGTCTACTTGAATGATATCGGTAAACTGAAATACGGAAACTTGGAGCGTAAGGGCGTTTTAGGTTTTACGGACGATACCCGTGATTACTCCGATGGCGTGGAAGGTATCGTACAAATGCTCAGGGGGGAGAATCCGTCCCGGGTGTTGGATGATGTGCATAAGGCGGTAGACGAACTAAATAACGAGACACTTCCCGAGGGAACCCGTATCCATCCGTTTATGGATCGTACGGATTTGGTTAATACGACCTTGCATACCGTATCGCATACGTTGTTCGAGGGTATGGTATTGGTTGTCTTAGTACTGATCTTATTCTTGGGGAGTTGGCGTGGCGCTTTGTTGGTGGCCTTAACCATTCCCTTGTCTCTATTGATTGCCTTTATCTTGATGCATGTTACGAATATTCCTGCGAACCTACTTTCCTTAGGCGCTATAGACTTCGGTATTTTGGTAGACGGAGCGATCGTGATGATGGAGACGGTCTTGAAGAAAAGGGAACGGCATCCGGATGAGGTATTGACGGAAGATTCGATCTTGCGCCGTACGACTGAGGTGGCTCGCCCGATCTTTTTCTCTACATTAATTATTATAACAGCCTATCTTCCTTTGTTCGCTTTTGAGCATATTGAGAAGAAATTGTTTACGCCGATGGCTTATACCGTAGGGTATGCTTTGCTGGGCGCTTTGTGTGTGGCCTTGTTCTTGATTCCGGGATTGGCCTTTTATGCGTATCGTAAGCCGGGAAAGATTTACCATAATCGTTGGTTGGAGAAACTTTCCACGGCTTATCATTCACAAATTGTCCGATTGATGGAGAAGCCAAGACGGGTTATTGTACCGTTACTGGCGATATTGCTGGGAGCGGGGATTTTAAGTTATACCGTAGGAAAAGACTTCTTGCCTCCGTTGGATGAGGGGGCGATCTGGATACAGGTACAGCTTCCTCCGGGTATTTCCATTGAGAAATCGAAGGAGATGGGGGCGGAGCTTCGGAAGACTTTGAAAGAGTTTAAGGAAGTCTCATATGTAATGACTCAAGTCGGTCGCGATGATGAGGGGGCGGAAGCGTTCTCACTCTCTCATGTGGAGTGTGGCGTGGGATTGAAACCCTATAGTACATGGAAATTCGGTAAGACGAAAGCGGATCTGATCGAGGAAATGGCGGCTAAGTTGGAGACCATGCCCGGCTACTCGGTCGGTTTCTCCCAGCCGATCATCGATATGGTGATGGATCAGATCGCTGGGGCTCATAGTGATTTGGCGCTGAAGATTTATAGCGATGATATTACGGAAAGTCGCCATATTGCGGATCAAGTCGCTAATGTGTTGAAGGAAATACCGGGTGCTGCCGACGTAGCGGTAGATCAAGAGCCTCCGTTGCCGCAATTGCAGATTATTGCGGATCGTGCCCGTATCGCCCAGTATGGCTTGAACGTGTCGGATGTGGCTGATTTGATTGAGTTAGCGATCGGTGGAGCTTCTATTTCCCAGATATTTGTCGGAAGTAAAAGTTATGACGTGATTTGTCGTTTCGATGACGCTAGCCGCAATTCTCCCGAACGTATCGGAAATCTATTGCTGACTACCGGTTCCGGAACAAAGATTCCTCTTTCGCAAGTAGCGGAGATTAAGATGACAACTGGTGCCAGTACGATTACCCGTGAGATGAATAAGCGGCACTTGACGGTACGGGTTAATTTACGTGGCGTGGACTTGACGGCGTTCTTGAATAAGGCAAATGCGTTGATCGATAAAGAGGTGAAATACGATCATGATTCCGTGCATTTGAAATGGGCCGGACAGTTCGAGAACCAGCATCGTGCGTATGCCCGTTTGGGGGCTGTGGTTCCTTTGGCGTTGGGGCTGATGCTGCTTTTTGTTGTTTGCGGCTTGCGGTAAATTCCGGCAGGCGGCTTTGATGATGAGTGTCGTTCCCTTGGCTTTGTTTGGTGGTATGTTGGCGTTGAATGTGCGGGGAATGACATTGAATGTCTCCTCGGCGGTTGGTTTTATCGCCTTGGTCGGTGTCGCTATCCAAAATGGCGTGATCATGATTTCCCATATCAATAACTTACGTACGAGGGAGCGGGATTTGAAAGATGCGGTGATAACGGGAACCAAGCACCGTTTCCGTCCGATCTTGATGACGGCTACGGTTGCGGTCTTGGGATTGCTTCCTGCCTCTGTCAGTACGGGGATCGGTTCGGACGTGCAGCGTCCCTTGGCTACGGTAATCGTTTACGGGCTTTTATTTGTTACGGTAATCACGCTTTATGTGCTTCCCGCTTTATACTATATGATCGAGAAGCATTATGAGGGGAAGGATTTGACGCCGGTATCGGAGGAAAAAGAGCTGCACGCTTAATCCGGCGGTGGAATTAAAAAGATGTACTATGTTTAGATTAGAAGATATGAAGAAATATATAATCCTGTCGTTACTCTGCGGATGCTTATCTGCGAATGCCCAGACCATGGTTCCGCTTACGTATCGGCAATATATGGAGCGGGTTGCGGAAGGTAACCTTGAGTATGCGTCGGAGAAATTGAATGTGCCGGCCGCTAAGGCCGAGGTAACGGCGGCAAAGGTGTTTAACGATCCGAACCTTTCCGTGTCTTATTTCAATAATGAGAATAATTCCTTGCAAATGGGAGAAGGTGTTGAAGTAGAACTGAGCAAAACTTTCTCTTTTGGAAAACGGGGTGCGAATATCTCATTGGCACGTAGCGAGAGTGAGTTGACCGAGGCTTTGTTGGCCGATTATTTCCGGAATCTCCGGGCAGACGCTACGATTGCTTATATGGAAGCCTTGAAGCAACATGAGTTGTATAAGGTAAAGGAGAATGCCTATGAGAATATCCGGACATTGGCGGAGAGCGACAGTATCCGTTTCTCATTGGGGCAAATCCGTGAGGTGGATGCTACGCAGAGCCGGGTAGAGGCCGGGGTCTTACGAAACGAGTTGCTGCAAGCCGGAGCGGAATTAAAGAATGCTTTCTCGAACTTAAACTTCTTGACGGGGACTTTCAGTACGGATACTTTATTTCACCCAGAGGCTGAGTTACGTACGGAGCCTCGGGATTTTATTCTTGCTGACTTAATCACGGCGGCAAGCGAGGGGCGTACGGATTTGGTAGCCGCCTTAAAAAACAAGGAAGTGGCCGCTAGAGCCTTGAAAGTAGCTCGCCGGGAGCGGAATACGGATGTGGATTTGTCTATCGCCGTAAGCCGTAACGCCCGGGTTTATAATGAGGAAGCCCCGGCACCTCCTTTTACCGGAGTGACGGCAGGTATCGCTGTTCCTTTGAAATTCTCTAATTTCAATAATGGGACGGTTCGTGCCGCTCGTTATCGGGAGCAACAAGCGGAAGCGCAATATAAGCAGGCTCTTTTGCAAGTACAGACGGAGGTGATGCAGGCATATCGTAATTATCAATCTTTCGCCGAGCAAGTCAATCATTATCAGGATGGGCTTTTAAGGCAAGCCCGTGAGGTGATGGATGGCAAGATTTACAGCTATAATAGGGGGGAAGTCTCTTTGTTGGAAGTCTTGGACGCCCAGCGTACTTACGATGAAGTACAAGCTCAGTATATTGAGACGCTGTTTAATTACAGCTCAGCCTTGGTCGAATTAGAACGTTCGGCGGGTATTTGGGATATTGAGATCTGATCATCTCCTAAGAGTGTAAGTTTTTATAATCGGGCGTTGGTAACGTAGACTTTACAAATAGATGTTTTTCTGTGAAACCAACGTCCGATCATAATACTTTTGATATAGCTGTTTTTTTTATTTGAAAAAGATATTTATTTATAGGGGGGTTTGCCTGCAATCGAAAACGACTACAATGTGGATGAAATCATCATTTTCTATACAATACAATATTTTGTAATGGCTTGTTTCATCTCATCGATTCAAAAAACTTATTCATCTCTTCTTCCTCTATATAAAGTCCCTTCTCATAGTTTCTTCAGATTCGGCTATCATAGATTCTAATTCTTCTACCGATGGCGTCCAAGGGTAGTTCGTTGCCTTTTTGGAAGTAGGAGAGCACAAACGTTTTATATAGGTCTCCACTTTCGATAATCTTTCCTCATCCATGCCTTTTATCAAGTCATAGAGATATTCTTTCCGTAAATTTAATTCCATCGTTGTCATAAGATTTGTTTTTTAGGTTTCTTAAACTAGATAAAGATAGCGTATATATTTGGATATTATGTATTTTTGCATCTAAAAAATGAGCGCATGATATTCTACTTTACAGGGACAGGAAACTCCCGTTGGGTTGCGGAAGCGTTAGGGACGGCTTTCGATGAGCCGTTGGTTTCCATTGCCGATGCGTTGAATGAGGGTAAGAATGCTTATCCATTGGGGAGAGGGAGAAAGTGTTTTTTGTGTTCCCTGTCCATTCTTGGGGGCCGGCTGTATTGGTGCCCCGCTTTATTTCCCGGTTGATCCTGTCCGGATAAGGGGCAAGAGGTTTATTTCGTCTGTACTTGTGGTGATGATTGTGGATATACGGATCGGATCATGCGGAGCATCTTGGCGAGGCGGGGAATTGCCGTAACCGGAGGATTCTCTGTACAAATGCCGAACAATTATGTCTTGATGCCCGGCTTCGACGTGGATAGTAAGATGGTAGAGACTGAGAAACTGGAAAAAGCGCCGGAACGTGTAGGCGAGATCGTAGAGGCGATCCGGCAGAAGAGAAATCCCTCTTTGTATTATGCGGGAAGTGTCCCTCTTTTGAAGAGCTATATGGTCTATCCGTTGTTCACTCACTTTGCGATAGGCGGCAACCGATTTTATGCTACGGATGCCTGTATCTCTTGCGGCATCTGTGCGAAGGTCTGTCCGACCGGTACGATTTCCCTGTCGGGTGACGGAAAACCGGAATGGGCCGATTCTTGCGTTCAGTGTGTTGCCTGCATTCATCGTTGCCCGGTGCGTGCGATAGAATATGGTAAGATCTCGTTGAAAAAGGGACGTTATCATCACCCTGGGTTTAAGTAATCAATAAATAGAATAGAGAAATGAAGCAATTTTGTATGATGGCGCTTGCCGGCCTTTTGGTGGTTGGTTGCCAAGAAGTTCCAAAAGGATATGTTATCAATGGTGAGGTAGAGAATATGCCCGACGGTAAAATTTACTTGAAGTCATTCCGTAATAAAATGTTCTTTGACGTGGATACGGCGGAGATCAAAGATGGGAAATTCACCTTTAAGGGTGAGGTAGATCAGCCTTTACTATTCGGTTTGGCAACCGAGAGCATGAACTATCCGGTTCAACTTTTCTTGAAGAATACGGATATGAATGTCAAGATCGGGAATGACGGGGAGACCATTACCGTACGGAACTCGCCGGTGAATGATGTCTTTCAAGAAAATGCGGAGAAGGTATTTGAGGAAGGGTATGATATCGACAGCTTGATTTCGAAATATCCAGATTCTCCGGCGGCGTCGTTCTATCTATATCGTTATTTTACCTACCAATTATCTTTGGATGATTTGAAGGCGACTCGTGCGAAGATTTCCCCGGTATTGGCGAATAGTCCTTATGTGAAGGACTTGGACGGTATTATCAAACAATTAGAACACGTACAGATCGGACAAGTCGCTCCGGAGTTTTCCTTGCCGGATACTGCAGGAGTTTCTGTGTCATTGTCGGACTTTAGGGGAAAATATGTGTTATTGGATTTTTGGGCCTCTTGGTGTCCCCCGTGTCGCAAGGAAAACCCTAACGTGGTAAATGCCTTCCAGCAATATAAGGATAAGAACTTTACGATCGTAGGTATATCCTTGGACAAGGATAAGGCTAAATGGCAGAAAGCGATCGCAGACGATCATCTGACTTGGGCTCACGTTTCCGACTTGAAATATTGGGATTCTGAGATCCCTGCTCTTTATGGGGTACGAGGTATTCCGGCAAATGTGTTATTGGATCCGAATGGGGTGATCATCGCCAAGATATCACTGGAGAAGACTTACAGAATACCTTGAAGGAAGTGATTAAATAAGGATACGTTACTGCAACCCGCCTTGCAGTAGTGCTGCAAAGCCGTTGCAGTAGTATAAACAAAGGGAGTGTATTGGATTAAGCCTAATACACTCCCTTTGTTATGGATAAGTTATGACTTTTCTTTATTTAAGCGGAATAAGGGTAAAGCCCCAGTTGTATTCCCGGTTTGCGGGTAATGTATAAGCTGGTTCCGGACGTGAACCCCAGCTATCATAACCTGCTATACCTTGTTGTTTCAAGTCGACGCAAACCTCAACGAAGTCGCGAGGCGTGATATCGTTGATATGATGCTGGCGACGTAATACGTTCTTTGCTGCGGCTTCATCATGGTTCGCTACTTGCTCTGGTGTGAAATTACTCCATTGACGGGGTAGCCCAGTTGCTTCCTCGTCATCGAAATCCTCTATGGAATTACGCAAAGCGTTAAATCCAATCGTATTATCCGCTTGGATCAACAAGCCTTTCTTGCCGGTACTAAGTGATACCCAACGAGTGTCGGTATGATGACCGTTTTCCTGCGGGCGTACATATGGGAAATATAATTCCTCTGCTGTAGATTTATATAAGCCGATCATACTACCGGCGTTTCTGTCCAAGTAGTTCTCAGCAGGTCCCCGTCCGAAATATTCCACTTGATTCATACTTGCCGGTAAGCGGAAGCGAACACCGATACGAGGAACGTTTAGTTTGGAGGCCTCTTTACGGGCGGCGTCACGTCCCGGAGTGAAGGTTGCCGTGCGAGTAGCTTCCGATACCTCGGTTTGGGCGGCATCCATATCCGTGGATGTGAAACGGGCGGCCACATTTACGGCTCCGCTTGGATAGATCGTATAATTAACAATGTATAGATTTCCTGCCGGCAATAAATAGTTCACGTTAACCTCGGCGTTATTGCCATCCATAGTGACGGTAGCGTCTGTCACGTTGAAGTTCTTGCTGCTTTCCTTCCAGACTTGCAAGCGTTTTGGCATACCGTTTCCGTAATCGTTATCGGTCGGCGCACGCCAGAAGTTCGGTTGGATACCGAAACCCTCGCTGAAATATTCCGTACCATCCACTTTATAAGAAGTAACGATTCCTGTCTTCCTGTTAAACACGAAGTTTACCTTTGAGGAGGATGCCGATAAGTTATCTCCATTGGTTGAAACCGTTAATTTAGGGCCGCTGGTCTTAAACGTCTTCTTGGGGTTTTCGATCGGTAAGCGGAATTGATCGCAAGCGATTTCGTGTCCGATAGGGATTAACGGCTCTTTTTCTACGGTCGTTACGTTGAAGTTTACGAAATATTCCGTACCGGCTTGTGGCTTTAAGTTGCCTACGGGAACCGTAAATTCCTTAGAAGCTTGAGGTTCTATGTCCAAAGAGACTTTACCGGAGCGTACAACTTTATTATTGGCTGTTACGCTATAGTGGGCCATATATTTCTTTAGGTTCGTGAAATAAAAACGGTTCGTGACGCGGAATAAACCGTTCGCTAAATCGATCGCCTCAAACCCGATATTTTGATGGGCGTATTTAACCTCTGCCATAGCGGGATGCGGGGTACGATCTGGGTTTACTATACCGTTGCAAAGGAAGTTTCCGTCACTAGGGGCGTTTACTCCATAGTCACCACCATAGGTATAATATTCACGTCCATTCTTATCTTTTTCCAAGATACCTTGGTCTACCCAGTCCCAAATGTAACCGCCTTGCAGGTTCGGGTACTTGTAGATTGCTCTCCATTGATCCCATAAGTTACCGGAAGAGTTACTCATCGCATGTGAATACTCCGAAGGAGCTACCGGACGATCACTACCCTTACGTCCGATTTCCTCTAGCCATTCAGCGCTTGGGTATTGGGGTACATACATATCTGTGTTCCATTCCCAAAGGGCGCGTTCGTAGTTCACCGGACGATTCATGCTATTTATTTCCTTGTCTTTCAGATACAAATAAGTTTGATAGAAGTTGTATCCGTTTCCAGCCTCGTTTCCGAGTGACCAGAAAGTAACGCTCGGATAATTCTTGTTTCGTTCGTACATATTCATCGTACGGTCCATATGCGGGATCAGCCATTCCGGATTATTACCCAAAGTGCCGCCTTTTTTCAGGCTGTAATACATACCGTGAGACTCGATATTCGCCTCATCGTAAACATACAATCCGTATTCGTCGCAGAGTTCATAGAACTTGCGGTCTTGCGGATAGTGGCAGAGGCGGACAGCGTTGATATTGTTTTTGCTTCATCAGTTCGAAATCCTTACGCATGAGTTCCTCGGTAACGTAATGTCCGGTTTCCGGGTTATGCTCATGGATATTGACTCCCTTGAACTTCACCGGTTGTCCGTTGAATAATAAGACCGTATAAGGTTTTCCGTTTTCCGCTGCTTGGTCGATTTGCTTCATCTCGAACCGGCGGAAACCAACGTTGAATGGAACTACCTCGATTACCTTACCATCTTCTTTTATTGTCATCAATAATTTGTATAGATTCGGGTGCTCGGCACTCCAAGGGGCTACGTTCTTTAAATCATACTCAAAAGATGCTGTTTGAGGACTTGCAGGACTTACCCATATATCATTAGCCTCGGAGGCCATAAGATTACCTTTTGCGTCCAAAAGCTCATATCCGACATTTAAGTTTTTTGTTTCTTGGGTATGATTCTTTAAGTCTACCGCCAGTTTGAAGATTCCATTCGTATACGTATCGTCCAAGGTTGAGACGACACGGAAATCTTGAATACTGGCCTTGGGTTGAGACCAAAGGAATACGTCACGTTCGATACCGCTCATTCTCCAGAAATCCTGACATTCCAAATAAGAACCGGTGCTCCAACGGAATATCTTTAATGTAAGTACATTCTTTCCGGGTTGCAGGTATTTATTGATCAAGAACTCGGCGGGATTTTTGGAATCCTCGCTATAACCCACTTCTTTCCCGTTTAAATATACGTAAAGGCCGGATTTAGCTCCGCCGATGTGTAAATAAATATCCCGGTTATCCCAATTTGCGGGTATCTCGATGTCCCTGCGGTATACGCCAACCGGATTCGCTTCCGGTAATAAAGGGGTTGGGGATTTTTGGGTTTAAACTCGTAACCATGATTCGTATAAATGGCTACGCCATGTCCTTGTACTTCCCAGTTTCCGGGAACGGTTATATCATCCCATGAAGAGGTATTAACGGAAGGATCTGTGATATTTTGAGGAAGATCTTTGTAAGAGTCGACAAAGAAAAATTTCCAAGTACCGTTTAATAGGGAATAGTACGGGCTTTTCTCAAATCGAGAGGTGAGGGCGGTTTCTCGGTCCGCATAACTCATGAAGGAGCTTCTGGGTTTTTCCTTGTTTACGGCTACGACTTGAATGTCTTGCCAATAAGGTTTTACGGGTTGGGGTGAAGAACCGTCCGCATAAGCCATTCCGGAAATAAGGCAACCTAATGCTCCGGAAAGCATCATTTTTTGATAGAGTTCATATTCATCGTATTTTATTTAGATTAGCACTGGGGAATTGAGAATTGAGAATTGAGAATTGAAAATTACGTAGAGTCACTTCTAATTCTCAATTCTCAATTTTCAATTATTTAGCTGCATAGTAAGAATATCCGTCAGCTACCTGTTGGAAAGCTAAAACACCTGCTTGGTTTAGCTCGACATTCATTTCCTTGCCATCGGGTAAATACATGACAACTTCGTCATCACCATTGAATTTTAATAATTTTGTGCTTTCTCCGTTAGCTTCTACATTCCAGCTTTGGTCAGCCTCGTTGAAAACTAAGTCAACCGCTTTCTCATCGCCTTCCTTTTGGATATGGTATCCGTCAACTTTTGTTTCTACGGTATAAACGCCGTCTTTACCATCGATTGTTTTAACGTTACCTACATCTGCTACAGGATTACTTCCGCTCCAAAATTCGATAGAGTTGATCACAAGGACATCAGCCAAAGCGGAAATCTCGTAAACCGGGACAATCCAGAAAGCAATGAACACTAGCTCATTAACAAACTTACTGTCGATGCTTCTATTCCACGTTAAAAGTTTGTTTGTTAAACCAAAAGATCCTATACAGGACGAAAATAGGATACTACTTGCCACCGTAGTCGCTAGTAATAAAGTTAAGCTTTTCTTTTTCATAATTTAATAATTAGTTATTACAAGGGACGAAGATAACAACTTTTTCATGATAAATAGTGGTTATAAAGGAATAAATGGAATAAGTGCCTTAATATTAATCAAGCTTCTATTAAGTACGTAGTTCTGGCGGAACTCCGTTTATTACTCATATACACTAACTTCATGTTTGAATTTCAAACCATATACCTCTTTGATGTCCATAGCTCCATACTAAAAAAGATTATGGTTGGAAAGATTGTTTGTTAAATATTTTAATAACTAGGTGGTGTTGTTTTAGATTCGTATGCAAAAAATTAGTCTTTTTTGTTTTATAATTAAAAATAGTGCTATTTGCTGCGTCTAATGATTATAAGTTCCGCCAGAACGATGAAGAAGTGCTTTCATGGTAGTTAACCGAGGATTTATAATTATACATTAATGATTTAGAAGAGTGAATATTATAAGAAACGAGATCTAAAATAGTATGCCTTAAGTCTTATAATAGTAACAGCTATTTAATAAACAAAAAACGATTCTTATGTTGAAAATTGTAAGACCTGTCAGTTTTGTTCTATTGTCTGCAGCGTTTTGTTCCGGAGGTGTGGTTCATGCTTCTGATCGTGCGGCGATAACTCCGAGGGTAGGTATTTCCCAGCAAGAAGGTAGTTTGAAGGGAACGGTTAGTGACAGTTTTGGCCCTGTGGCCGGAGCGTCAATAGTTGTAAAAGGTACTACGAATGGTACTGTAACCGACATGAATGGTAATTTCGTGTTGGATGTGAAGAATGGGGATGTGATCCAAGTATCCTTTATCGGTTATCTAACTCAAGAATTCAAATATAATGGAGAGCCTTCCATCAATGTGTCCTTGCAGGAAGATACCCAGAAATTAGATGAGGTGATCGTTGTCGGTTATGGTACGCAACAGAAGGCGAACTTGTCGGGAGCGGTAGCCCAATTGGATAGCAAGGAGTTGACAAGCCGTCCTATCTCCAACGTGTCTTCCGGTCTTCAAGGTATGATGCCGGGTGTAACCGTTACCTCGGGTCAAGGCCGTCCGGGACAGGATGGTAGTACGATCCGTATCCGTGGTGTCGGTACTTTGAACTCTGCCAGCCCATATATCTTGATCGATGGTATCGAGAGTGGCTCTATGAATGATATCGATCCGAATGATATTGAGAGTATTTCTGTATTGAAAGACGCTTCTTCCGCCGCTATTTACGGTTCGAAGGCTTCTAATGGTGTTATCTTGATCACGACAAAACGTGGTAAGACGGGTGCTCCTCGTATTTCTTATAACGGATATGTGGGTGCCTCGAAAGCTACTTCCATGATTGATCGTGTCAGCTCAGCCGATTACGCACGTTTGTGGAATCGTTTCGAGCCGGGACGTTATAGTGACGAGGACATCCGGATGTTTGAAGATGGCTCTGATCCTTACGGACATCCTAATACGGACTGGAATGATGAGGCTTATCGGACAGGTTTGTTGCATAAGCACAATGTTAGTATTACAGGAGGTGCGGAGAACGTGAAGTATATGGCTTCGGCCGGATATTTAGGGCAGACGGGTATCCTTCCTAACTCAGATCGTAAACAGTTTAACGGACGTACGAATCTGGATATGCAGTTGACGAAGAAACTGGCTGTTCGGATGAACATGTCTTTCATCAAGAATGACTTCTCGGATCCGAATGCTAGCTATTATGGTGGTTCTTCCGACCAGATTATCCGTCAATTGAATATTATTAGCCCGATGATTCCTGTCAAGGATAAGGATGGCAAATACGGACAAACTAACGATGGTAACCCTATCGCATGGTTGGATTCCGGGCAGACGGTGGATAATTGTAATCAGAATTTTACGGGGGCACTTTCTGTTGATTATGATATTATTGATGGGCTGAAGGCTACTGTGACGGGTGCCTATGTGAACGAGGACCAACGTCATACGGAGCGAGTTCTGAGCATACCGGATGATCCGGCATCTGCGTCTCGTACCACTTCCTTGGTTGAACGCTTCGTGAATTGGAAACGTTATAATTTCGATGCTTTGCTGAATTACAGCAAGAACTTTGGTCAACATGGCTTGAAAGTGATGGTAGGTTATCATGCGGAGAAGTATGAGGTTAGCAAGAATCAGATGCAGAGGAATAATTTCCCGAGTAATAGCCTGAATGATATGGATGCCGGTGGGGCTTCTACACAAACAAATGATGGTTTGAGCCGAGAGCTTGCCATGCTTTCCTATTTTGGGCGTATTAATTATGATTTTGCGGGAAAATATTTATTAGAGGCAAACTTCCGTGCGGATGCTTCCTCTCGTTTTGCTCCGGGACATCGTTGGGGATATTTCCCTTCTTTCTCCGGTGCTTGGCGTATCAGCGAGGAGGAGTTTATGGAAAGTACGCATGATTGGTTGAGCAGTTTGAAGATTCGTGCTTCTTGGGGTATGTTAGGTAATCAAGACGCCTTGAATAAATCGAATCCTTGGGAGAACCAATATTATCCTTGGATGCAGACTTATAATTTGGATGGCAATTATCCTATGGGAGGCAACTTGACGACGGGATATTACCAGAAAGCCTATCGTATCGAGGATTTGTCATGGGAGAAATCTACGACTTGGGGTATTGGCTTGGATGCGGTTATTAATCATGTGACTTTCACGTTTGATTACTATGATCGCAAGACTACGGATATCATCATGGAGGTACCGGTCCCGACTGAGTTTGGCTTGGATCCTTATTTCGACAACGTGGGTTCTATGCGTAACCGAGGTGTCGAGGTACAGCTAGGTTATAACAATAAGTGGAATGACTGGTCATTGAATGTGATGGGAAATATGGCCTATAATAAGAACAAGATCGAGGATTTAGGAGGTGTAGACCGTATGACAAATCCTGATGACGGTGATTTGTGGCGTTTTGTTGGAAAGCCAATCGATTCTTACTATGTATATAAGGCTGATGGCTTTTTCCAATCTGACGCGGAGGCACAACAATGGATGGATACCTATAAAGGAAAAGACGGCTACCCGTTCGGACAGGATTTCCAAGCCGGTGATTTACGTTATGTAGATACGAATGGAGATGGAAAGCTGGATGCGGATGACCGTGTATTGTCTAAGACTATCAATCCAGTTGTTACATTTGGTTTGAACTTGAATGTAGGCTATAAAGCATTTGACTTGACTTTGAACTTCACCGGTGCGGCTAATGTAGGCCGTGCGTTTACGAAAGAAGCGTTTGGTGAGTTCTCGGGTAGTGCCGGACATCCTTCTACTGCATGGCTGGATAGCTGGACACCGGAAAATACCAATGCAAGTATGCCGCGTGTAGCGGAGTCTAGAAAATCTCCGAGTGAGGCTTCTAACGTGATGTCTGATTTCTGGGTAATTAATACCAGTTACCTGCGTCTGAAGACATTGCAATTGGGATATACGCTTCCAAAGAGTGTGCTGAACGCTATCGGTTTGTCGAATGTACGTGTTTATTATTCTGCGGAGAATTTGTTTACGATAGATTCTATGCCATTGAACGTAGACCCGGAGACGGTTAGTTCCCGTTTGTCTAGCTACCCATTAGTGATGACAAATTCTTTTGGCGTAAATGTGACATTCTAATTAGTTAAGACCATTTAAATAGAAGATTTTATGAAACGATTATCAATATATATGTTGGCGGCTGGTATGGCTGCGTTATCTACTTCGTGTTCGGATTTTCTGGATACGGTGCCTAAGGATCAGTTGGCTCCTTCTACCACATGGCAGACAGAGGCGGATGCGAAGGGCTTCATAGTAGGCTGTTATAAGGATTTGCTAGATGGAAATACGTTGCTTTATCTGGATTGTGGCTCAGATATAGGCTATAATAATTTCCCTTGGGAAGGATTCCGCCCGTGGGGGGATGGGTCATTGTCTAGTTCTAATCCTGGGCAGATCCTTTATGATTACAAGTCGATTCGTAAGGCGAATACATTCTTGGAGAATGTAGACAAGGTGACGTTTTCTAGTGACGCTGTAAAAGCTAATTATGTGGCTCAAGCTAAAGCGATCCGTGCTTATAAGTATTTCTTGATGAATTGGTGGTATGGTGGTGTGCCTATTATTAGTTCTTATTCAAGTGCGGACGAGGCTAAAGTAGAACGTAATACGGAACAAGAGGTACGCGATTATATAGCTAAGGATTTAGACGAGGCCTTAGCTGGGATCGCGGAGGCTCCGGAGGCTCGTGGCTATATCGCTAAAGGTGCTGTTTTAGCTATCAAGATGCGTGAGGCTTTGTATTATGGTGATTGGCAAAAGGCAAAAGACGCAGCTAAGGCAATCATTGATTTGAAGCAGTATGAGTTGGATCCGGATTATACGAATCTTTTTAAGGTATCGGGAGTGGATTCTAAAGAGATAATTCTAGCGGATCAGAATATTGAGACGTTGGATGGATTGGGAACCATCGGGCAAATGTATAATAATGTTGACCAAGGTTGGTCTTCTATCGTCCCGACCCAGAATTTGGTGGATATGTATGAAATGTCTGATGGATTGACGAAAGAAGAGTCGAAGACTTATGACGCAAAGCATCCGTTCGCGAATCGCGACCCTCGTATGGCCATGACCATTTTATATCCGGGACGTGACTGGAGAGGTGATATCTTGAATACTTTGGACGAGAAACTTCAAGATGGTACTGTCAACAAGAACTTCCCGACTTATACAGATAATGCTTCCAAGAGTGCTTTGACTTGGGCGAAATACTTGGATCCAATGGATCAATATGGAGATGTTTGGAGCTCGGGAGCTTGTCCGATCGTATTCCGTTATGCGGAGGTCCTATTGACGTATGCGGAGGCTGCGAATGAGTTGAGCGGTCCTTCTGATGAGATCTATGGTTATTTGAATCAGATCCGTCAGCGTGTAGGAATGCGGGAAGTGGATAAGGCTAAATATGGGACGAAGGATAAACTTCGTGAATTGATCCGTCGTGAGCGTACGGTAGAGTTGGCCGGCGAAGGCTTGCGCCGTGCGGACATCGTCCGTTGGCAGGAAGATGGAAAGATGCTTGCCGAGAAAGTCATGAATGGTGATTTGTTACGTGTTACAGGAACGATTAATTATGGGGAGTCTGAGCCTACTAAACGTGCGGAAATCACGGGTACGGCTGTTATTGAGACTCGCCAGTTCTCTTCTCGTAACCGTTACTTGCCGATTCCTCAAACAAGCATGGATAAGAATCCGAACTTGAAACAGAATCCGGGTTATTAATTTCCTATAAAGATGTTAGATAAAGAAGGGGGAAGGCCGAGAGGTTTTCCCCTTTTTAGTTACATTTGGCGGATACTGAGATTGTATGTCTCATGTGTGCTTTAAGTATATAAATTGATTCCGTTATGAAAAAAGAAACTGATAGCTTTCGTTTGCTTTCTTCTCGTATCCTTGTCTGGTCTGCCCCAGTTGCCTGTACGGTTGAACGAGCGTCCGGTGGTGTTGAATACGTCTACCGGGGTATTAAAAGGAAGATGGTAACTCCCAATCAGGAGTCCGGTTATCCTGTGGTATTGATCATCCCCGGCTCCGGCCCTACGGATATGGACGGGAACTCCGCCGCCTTGCCGGGTAAGAATAATTCCTTGAGATATTTGGCGGAAGGGCTGGCAGGGAAGGGTATCGCTTCCCTGCGTTATGATAAGCGGGGTATCGCTTCGAGCGCCTCGGCCGGAAAGGATGAGTATTCCATGCGTTTCGAGGACGGGATCAAGGACGCACGAGGCTGGATCGATTATTTAAGCAAGGACAAACGGATCTCCGGAATCTATGTGTTGGGGCATAGCGAGGGAGCGTTGGTCGGTATGGCGGCTTCGGTGGATAATCCGAAAGTGAAAGGATACATTTCGGTGGCGGGTGCGGGGCGTCCCGCTTATGAGATCATAGAGGAACAGATGGCCGGTCAACCGGAAGTGATCCGGAATATGGTGAGATCCATAAACACGTCCTTGAAGGAAGGGAAGCTCGTACCGGACGTGCCGATCGGTTTGCAAGCCCTGTTCCGCTCGTCGGTACAGCCTTATATGATCTCATGGTATACGTATAATCCGCAGGAAATCATCAAGAAACTAAAAGTCCCGGTGTTGATCTTGCAAGGGGATAAGGATATGCAAGTATCCGTAAAAGACGCCGAACTATTGAAGCGATCTCAACCTTCGGCCGATTACCATTTGATCGGGAATATGAACCATCTGATGAAGACTTGCGATACGATGGATCAGCAAAAACAGATGGCTACCTATACCGATCCGGCCCTTCCGTTGCATAAGGATGTGCTGATATTAATTGAAAAGTTTGTGAGTAAACCTTGAACTGTTGTATCTTTGCGGTCATAAATTAAAGAGACAGTATGATTTCGGTTGAAGGACTAACAGTTGAGTTTGGCGGTTTCACGCTTTTTGATGACATTTCATTTGTGGTAAACAAGAAGGACCGTATCGCCCTGGTGGGCAAGAACGGAGCGGGTAAATCGACGATGTTGAAGATATTCGCCGGTCTGCAATCACCCACATCGGGAACCGTTAGCGTGCCGAAGGAGGTCACGATCGGATACCTGCCCCAGCACATGCAATTGGTGGATACCCGTACGGTTCGGGAGGAGGCGGAGTGCGCTTTCGAGCATATCCATGAGATGGAGGAGGAGATCAACCGCTTGAATACCCAATTGGCGGAGCGTACGGATTACGAGTCGGAAGGTTATCAAAAGGTGATAGACCGTGTCACTTATTTGACCGAGCATTTTCAGATGATGGGCGGCAATAATTATCACGCCGAGCTGGAACGTACGTTGATCGGGTTAGGTTTCTCCCGTGAGGACTTCGATCGCCCGACGTCCGAGTTCAGCGGTGGATGGCGTATGCGTATCGAACTAGCTAAGCTTTTGCTCCGCCAGCCGGATGTCTTGCTACTGGATGAGCCGACGAACCACTTGGACATCGAGTCCATCCAATGGCTGGAGAACTTTATCGCTACCCGTGCCAACGCCGTGATCTTAGTCTCGCACGACCGTGCCTTTATCGATAATACCACGTTTCGTACCCTTGAGATCGAGTTGGGGAACATCTACGATTATAAGGTAAAATATTCGGAGTACGTCGTACTTCGCCGCGAACGCCGCGAGCAGCAGCTACGCGCTTACGAGAACCAACAGAAGAAACTGGCCGATACCGAAGCTTTCATCGAGCGTTTTCGTTATAAAGCCACGAAGTCCGTACAGGTACAATCCCGCATCAAGCAATTGGAGAAGGTGGAACGTATCGAGGTAGACGATGTGGATACAGCCATGCTGCGGCTGAAATTCCCGCCCGCTCCCCGTTCCGGCTCCTATCCGGTGATCTGTGAGGAGGTGGCGAAGCGTTATGGCGATCATCTGATCTTCGACCATGTGACCTTGACGATCAACCGGGGTGATAAAGTCGCTTTTGTCGGAAAGAACGGTGAGGGTAAATCTACCTTGGTGAAATGTATCATGGGAGAGATTACCGATTTCACCGGAAAGCTCCAATTAGGCCATAACGTGAAGATCGGTTACTTCGCCCAGAACCAAGCGCAGCTATTGAACGAGAACCTTACCGTTTTCGATACGATCGATTACGTAGCCCAAGGGGATATCCGTTTGAAGATACGGGATATCCTAGGTGCTTTCATGTTTGGCGGCGAGGCCTCCGATAAGAAGGTGAAAGTCCTGTCGGGTGGCGAGCGTACCCGTTTGGCGATGATCCGCTTGTTATTGGAGCCGGTCAACCTGCTGATTCTCGATGAGCCGACGAACCACTTGGATATGCGTTCGAAAGACGTGCTGAAAGATGCTTTGCGTGAGTTCGACGGAACGGTGATCGTGGTTTCCCACGACCGTGAGTTCTTGGATGGCCTAGTCGATAAGGTCTATGAGTTCGGTAACCAGAAAGTCGTCGAGCACTTAGGCGGCATCTATAATTTCTTGGAGCATAAGAAAATGGATAGCTTGCGTGAATTGGAACGTTCTACTGGGACGAGTACTTCCATGTCCGGTACCGGTGAGGCTCAGGTATCCCATAACAAGCTCTCCTATGAGGCAAGGAAGGAACTGAGTAAAGTGATTAAGAAAGCGGAGAAAGCTGTTGCCGAGGCCGAGGCCCGTATCTCGGAGCTTGAGAATGGCATTGCCGTTATCGAGGCGAAGCTGGCTACGCCGGAAGGTGCCTCCGACGCTTCTCTCTACGGTGAATATTCTGCCCTAAAAAAAGAACTTTCCGATGCGATGGATCTATGGACCGAACGGACAATGGAGTTGGAAGAGTTGAATACGCAGGATTCATGAAAAGGCTGCTAGCCAGTGAAAGGCAGCTTATCTGATCTTTTTGATTCAAATACTCCTGTTTTCGTGACAAGTGCTTGCCGTTGATGATGCGAAATAGCGGAAGAGAGAGTGCGAGAGCTGGCTTTTAAAAGGGAGAATATCCCTTTTCCCATGCGTGATAGGCCGCATTGGGCTACGCCAGTACTGCCATCGGCCGACGCATATGCCGCCGTTGGGCATCGTGACTACTCAAGAATAGGGTTATGACTACTCGTGAATAGGCATTCTTACCCTGCTAGAACCGTATTGTAACCCTATAAATGATACCAATCTCTCCCTTTGATATGAATTAGGATGAATTGATTTCGCTAGAATAAAAGGCTGTTTTGGGGTATGGTGTTGGCCATTAGTTGATTACTGAAATTTTCTTTCGGATTTAGAGGCGAGCTGTACTTAGGGCCCGGAATATTCGATTCTCCGGAGGTTCGGATTACAAAGTGTCATTTTGATTATTCTTTGAAAATAACCTCTAATAGCTTACTCGTTTTAAAAAGAAAGTCCTTAACTTTGCTATCCAAAGAAACGCGAAAAGCTTAAAACACATATCATGTTAACACAGATCATTAATGGAAAGATTCTTACCCCGCAAGGCTGGCTGAAAGACGGCTCGGTATTGATAAGCGACGGGAAGATTTTAGAAGTGACAAACTGCGACTTAGCGGTAGTGGGGCAACCTTGATAGACGCCAAAGGTATGTACATCGTCCCCGGAGGCGTGGAAATTCACGTGCACGGAGGTGGAGGCCGTGATTTTATGGAAGGCACCGAGGAAGCTTTCCGTGCGGCGGTGGCCACACACATGAAACACGGTACTACCAGTATCTTCCCCACCTTATCCTCTTCTACCATCCCGATGATCCGTGCCGCCGCCGAGACCACCGAGAAACTGATGGCCGAGAAAGATAGCCCGGTTCTGGGGCTTCACTTAGAAGGACATTATTTCAATATGAAAATGGCTGGTGGACAAATCCCTGAGAACATCAAGAATCCCGATCCCGAGGAATATATCCCTTTGCTGGAGGAAACGCATTGTATCAAGCGCTGGGATGCCGCTCCGGAACTTCCGGGAGCGATGCAGTTTGGTAAATATATCACCTCGAAAGGCGTGCTCGCCTCGGTAGGGCATACCCAAGCCGAGTTTGAGGATATCCTGACCGCTTATGAGGTAGGTTATACCCACGCCACCCATTTCTATAACGCCATGCCGGGCTTCCATAAACGCCGCGAGTATAAGTATGAGGGAACGGTGGAAAGTATCTATCTGCTCGATGATATGACCGTCGAGGTCGTGGCCGATGGTATCCATGTGCCGCCTACGATCCTTCGTCTGGTCTATAAGATAAAAGGTGTGGAACGCACTTGTCTGATCACGGATGCCTTGGCTTGTGCTGCCAGTGATAGCCAAGTCGCTTTCGATCCCCGTGTCATCATCGAGGATGGCGTGTGTAAGTTGGCCGACCGCTCGGCCTTGGCGGGTAGTGTCGCCACGATGGACCGCCTGATCCGTACGATGGTGCAGAAGGCCGAGATCCCCTTGGAGGATGCCGTGCGTATGGCCTCGGAGACTCCCGCCCGTATCATGGGCGTATCCGATCGCAAGGGAACGTTGCAGCGGGGCAAAGACGCCGATATCGTCTTGTTGGACCGTGACTTGAATGTCCGTGCGGTCTGGGCGATGGGTAAGTTGGTTGAAGGTACGAATAAACTATTCTAGGCAAGAACGATTATGTTGACACAGATTATAAATGGCCATATCCTTACGCCGCAAGGATGGATGAAGGATGGTTCCGTATTGATTAGCGACGGAAGATATTGGAGGTTACAAATAGCGATTTAGCGGTGATTGGCGCCAAGGTGGTGGATGCGAAAGGAATGTCGATCGTTCCCGGTTTCGTGGCGATGAATATCCATGGCGGTGGGGGCTTCGACTTCTCCGAATGTACGGAAGAGGCTTTCCACGGTGCGGTAGCTGCCCATCAGAAGCATGGGGCCACGACGATATTCCCTACCGTGTTGGCTCCGGAAATCGGGGTGATCGATAAGGCGGTGGCCGTATGCGAGGAGATGATGAGGAAAAAAGACGGCCCTATCTTGGGATTGCATATCGAGGGACCGTATCTGAATCCGAAGATGGCGGCGAGCCTGTTTATCGATAAGGAGAATCCCGCCGACCCGAAAGAATATAAAGAGATATTGGAACGCACGGATTGCATCAAGCGCTGGGATTCCAGCCCGGAGATACCGGGTGCGCTTGAGTTCGCCCAATACTTGAAGTCGAGGGGAATCCTATCCGCTATCTCGCATACGGAAGCGGAGTTTGATGATATTAAGACCGCTTACAATGCCGGTTTCACGCATGCGGCTCATTTCTATAACGCCATGCCTGGTTTCCATAAGCGTCGTGAATATAAGTACGAGGGAACGGTGGAAAGTGTTTTCTTGATGGACGATATGACGGTAGAGGTGATTGCTGACGGGCGTCATTTACCCTCTACGATCCTCCGATTGGTCTATAAGCTGAAAGGAGTGGAACGTACTTGCTTGGTTACGGACGCTCTCTCATGCGCAGCCAACGAGGGTAAGCCGTTATCCGATCCCCGCATTATCATTGAGGATGGCGTATGCAAGTTGGCGGATCATTCTTCATTGGTGGGAAGTATCGCCACGATGGACGTACTGGTACGTACGATGGTGCAGAAGGCTGACATTCCTTTGGCCGATGCAGTCCGTATGGCTTCCGAGACTCCGGCCCGCCTGATGGGGGTAAGCGATCGCACCGGAACCTTGCAAAGAGGGAAGGATGCGGATATCGTGATCTTGGATCGTAAGTTGAACGTGCGTGCGGTATGGAGCATGGGAAACTTAGTTCCAGAGACAAATACATTGGTCTAAACACGTTAATAATAAAGAGAGGGGCTGTCTTGGCTGGCCGGGACGGTCCTTTTTTATTTTTAGGCGATATAGATCAAACCTTTCGGCTAATAAATTTGTTCTATCAACGTATGGCGAAATCAGTACTTATTTCATATATTTGTGATTCAAGTAAGATTGTAATACTAAATCAATAATTAAACATGAAAACGAACCTTAGTTCTCAAATTACTCTGACGCGTATACCTACCCGGTATTATCGTCCGGAAAACGCTTATGAGCATTCAGTTTTAACCCGTTTGGAAAAGATTCCGACAAACATTTATGAATCGGCCGAGGAAGGTTCTTTCGCTATCGCTAAAGAGATAGCAACACAAATCCGTAAAAACAAGATATCGGTAAGCCCTTCGTGATCGCTTTACCCGGCGGACGTTCTCCGCTAAGCGTTTACAAGGAGTTGATCCGTATGCATAAAGAGGAGAAATTAAGTTTTCGCAATGTGATTGCTTTCGTGGAATATGAGTTCTATCCATTGGCTAATCCCAGTGCCGGAAATCTGGCTCGCCTAAAAGAGGAGTTATTCGATCAGGTCGATATCGATCCGGCGAATATCTATTGCCCGGACGGAAGCATGCCGAAAGACGCTATCCTGGATTTCTGCCGCCAGTATGAGGAGACGATCCAATCCGTGGGAGGTATCGATTGCATGTTGCTAGGTATCGGTAACTCCAGCAATATCATGTTCAACGTGGGTGGAACGACGATCAGCTCGCGTACCCGTATGGTCTTGTTGGAAGGCGCTTCCCGCAAGGAGGCTGCCCGTACGTTCCCTTCGCAGGAGAATGTCCCGGCAGGTATCATCACGATGGGTATCTCTACGATGATGAACGCCCGCAGCGTGATCTTGATGGCTTGGGGCGAGGATAAGGCTAGCATTGTCGCTAAGACCGTTGAGGGCAAGGTTAGCGATGCCGTTCCTTCCAGCTATTTGCAGAATCATCCGAACGCCAAGGTCGTGATCGATCTTTCCGCCGCTTATGACTTGACTCGTATCAGTCATCCTTGGTTGGTGACTAGCTGCGAGTGGGATAATAAGTTGATCCGCCGTGCGATCGTTTGGTTGTGTCAGTTGACGGACAAACCGATCTTGAAATTGACAAACAAGGATTATAGCGAGCACGGATTGGGTGAGCTGTTGGCGTTATATGGTTCCGCTTACAACGTAAATATCAAGATATTCAACGATATCCAGCATACGATTACCGGATGGCCGGGTGGTAAACCGAACGCCGACGATTCCAATCGTCCGGAGCGTGCTAACCCGTATCCGAAGAAAGTGATCGTATTCAGTCCGCACCCGGATGATGACGTGATCTCCATGGGCGGTACCTTGCGCCGTTTGTGCGACCAGCATCATGATGTGCATGTGGCTTACGAGACTTCCGGTAATATTGCCGTAGGCGACGAGGAGGTAATCCGTTATTGCGAGTATTTGCGTGATGTATGTGAGAAATACTCTCCCGACTCGGCCGTGAAGGATAAGGCGAACGAGATCATCAACTACCTGCGTTACGAGAAGGTGGAGAACGGCGAGCCGGAGCGGAAGGATGTCCTCTTTATGAAAGGAACGATCCGTCGGGAGGAGGCCCGTCACGGTTGCCGCTACTCGGGCGTGAAGGACGATCATGTTCATTTCTTGGATCTTCCGTTCTACGAGACCGGATTAGTGAAAAAGAATGATTTGAGTGAGGCCGACAAGGATATCGTAAAGGCGCTGTTGCTCGAGATCAAGCCGGATCAAATGTTTGTCGCCGGTGACTTGGCTGACCCGCACGGAACTCACAAGGTTTGTCTGGATGCCGTACTGGCCGCTATCGACGAGGTGAAAGACGAGGAATGGATGAAGAACTGCCGTGTATGGATGTATCGCGGCGCATGGGCAGAATGGGAAATGGACCATATCGAGATGGCCGTACCTATCAGTCCGGAGGAGTTGCGCTTCAAACGTAACGCTATTTTGAAGCATCAATCGCAGGCCGAGAGCGCTCCGTATCTGGGTGACGACGAGCGTTTGTTCTGGCAGCGTGCCGAAGATCGCAACCGTGCTACCGCGGAGTTGTATCGTCAATTAGGTTTGGCTTCTTATGAGGCGATCGAGGCGTTTGTACAATATATCCCGTTGAGATAATATCTAGCGATAGAATAATCTGAAAGCCCTATCTGATTAAGTTCGGATAGGGCTTTTTGTTTTTGTGTTATTTTTTCGTGTGGGCGTAAGTAGATCTGTTTCTATGATCGTATATAGACAAAGGAGAAGCCTTGAACTGTCTAATATAATACAAGAAATGTCCACATTGAGCATGAAAGACTATATTATTAAGAACCATGAGTTAGATAAATTTAAATTATTATATCTGGAGAATGCCCCCAGACTGATCTTTTATGCCTCGAAATATGTGGATAGCGATACGGCGGAAGATTTAGTGCATGATATATTCATCAAGATCTGGCAAAAGAAAGAGATTTATTCCGTGGAAGAAGGCTTGAAGACATACCTATTCCGTTCCGTTCAAAATGCTTGCCTCGATTACCTAAAGCATAAATCAATAGAAATGACTTATGCGGATGAGGTTGCTCGTAGACTAAAGATAGAGGAGATAGATTATTATAATCAGTCGGATGCGGCGGAGCTGGAGAAAGAGCGTCTGGACTCCGTTTACCGGGAAATAGCCAAGTTACCGGACAGATGCCGAGAGGTTTTTACGTTGGCTTATGTGGACGGGAAGAAATCAGTGGAGATCGCAGGAATGCTAAATATCTCTCAACGTACGGTAGAGGCGCAACTCTATAAAGGATTGAAGATCATACGGAATGTGTTGGCGCTTCTGGCACTGGTTTTATTTTTTAGATGAAAATACGGTAGAATACGTAAGTAAAAAGAGGAAACCGGTCGTATATATTATAAATGAAACAGAAAATGGAATCTAATAATTCGATAGAAGAACTGATCATACGCTATTTGCAGAACGAGATTCAAGAGGATGAACTTCGAGTGTTGGATGCTTGGATTCATGAGAGTGACGCTAATAAAGCCACTTCTTTGAGCTTAAGGGGCTTTTTGACACTCGGAAAGAAGTGGCGTTCTTGAACCATTATTCCGTGGAGCGTAGTTGGGAGCGAATGGCTGGAAAGCTGGATGCGATCTCTGGCGTATCTGTGAAATCCAAGGTCCTTGGCAAACAGTTCTGGCTTTCATTCTTGAGATATGCGGCGATTATCGTAATCGCTATGGGAGTAGGTGTGGGTATGAATCAATGGATAAGCAATCGTTTATATGCCGGCGATATGGAATATAACGAGATCGTAGTGGAAAAAGGCGGACGTGCGAACACGCTATTGCTATCCGACGGCAGTAAGATCATACTCAATGCCTCCACCCGTTTTAAATACCCCACCTCTTTTAATGGAGATGAGCGTGTGGTTCATCTGGAGGGTGAGGCCTATTTCGAGGTTGCGAAGAATCATTCGAAACCTTTCATCGTAAAACTAAAGAACCAACAAATCACGGTACTCGGAACCTCATTCAATATACAGGCTTTCAACGATGATCGCTTTAGCGTCACCACCTTATTAAGTGGTAGTATCCTGTTGGAATCTTTTGACGCTCAAGGACGGAAAATGAGTAGCATGAAGCTAAAGCCGAATCAACAAGCCCGGTCGGATAACCGGACCGGCTCTATTTTCTTGTCAGAGACAGATGCCTCGATCTCGAACGCTTGGGTAGGAGGGAAATATCGTTTCAAGGATGAGACCTTAGTCTCTATCGTAAAACGTCTGGAGAATTACTATGGGGTAAATATCCGCTTGGCGCATGACAGTCTGCGGAACATCCGCTACACAGGAACCTTCTCCTTGGATCAAGGTATACAAGAGGTGCTAGATATTATTAACTCGGAGAAACAATTCACTTTCACGAAAGACGGAAAAGATATCCTGATATCGGCGAGGAGCAAATAACAAAATAATAGATGTATAACCTTAAACATTCGAATTGCCTATGACAAATACCTGATCACAAAAAAGAATCGGGACTGACACCACTCACCCCCGATTCTTAGACGTTCATTATTCGTTTAATCACCTTTATCGCTGTCCTCTAAAAAGTAGCGAGCAAGGTAAGTCATTAATAAAAAATAATTACAAACTTATGGAAAAAGTCTGGAATAGCGATGAGCTATTGCCTAAAAAAATTAAATCAATCATGAAGATCACATTGCTTTTTTTAATACTGGGTATATTGCATGTCTCGGCGGATACCTATGCGCAAAAAAGCTCAAGTTACGGTAGAAGTAAAGAACGGGACGTTCTATGATGTCGTCTCGGAGATTGAGAAACAGACCGAGTTCATGTTTTTCTATAAGAGCGAGGATATCGATAATAGTAAGCAGGTGGATATACAGGTGAAGAATCGCCAAGTCACCGACGTGTTGAATGAGTTGTTGAAAAACACGAACTTGACCTACCGCATATCAGGTAAGCACATCACGATCTTGAAGAAAGACGCCGTACAGCAACAAAAGAAAAAGATCTCCGGTATCGTTACGGATCCGGATGGCATACCGGTTATCGGGGCCAATGTCGTGATAAAGGGTACGACGGTCGGTACGGTTACGGATCTGGATGGAAAGTTTAGCTTGGATGCGGCTAATAACGATATCCTGTCATTTTCCTATATCGGCTATGCGGAGCAAGAGATCGAGGTCGGGAATCGTACACTGTTTAACGTGAAGTTGGCCGAGGATTATAAGGCGCTTGAAGAGGTCGTTGTCGTTGGATATGGTACGATGTTGAAACGAAACTTGTCAACATCAGTGGGTTCCGTAGACTCGGAGAAGTTATTGGAGCGTCCGAATGACACGAACGTATTCCAAGGATTGGCCGGAAAGGTGGCTGGTGTTAATATCGCCTTGAATTCTGGTGCGCCGGGTGGTAGTCCTGCGATAAAAATCCGTGGTATCGGTTCTTTGAATTCTTCTAATACACCGCTATATGTGGTCGATGGTGTGGTTGGCGTGGATCCGGACCAGATTGATCCGAATATTGTCCAGTCTATCGATATCTTGAAAGACGCTACTTCCTCTTCTATTTATGGTGCGAGAGGTGCGAATGGCGTTGTGGTGATAACAACAAAGGAAGGTAAGAAAAATACGACGAATATCTCGTATAATACAGTTCTGTCAGCAGGAACGTTAGCTCGTAAAGTCGATGTCTTAAATGCGGAAGAGGCTTTGGATGTATTCAAGCGTGCTTATGAGGCTCAATCGGGACGTATCGCTCCCCATCTGGATCCGAGCAATATGTTTACGCATAAGAATGACCTGTTCAATCCGGACGGGACTCCGAAATATGATACGGATTGGCAGGATGCCGTGACTCGTACGGCTTTTTCTCATCAGCATTCACTTAGTTTCTCTGGAGGAAGCGATAAGCTGACCGCTGTGGCGAATGTAAGTTACAAAGATAATCAAGGTATAATGTTGGAGACCTATAAACGTCAGTTAAACGCATTTATCAATGTCGGATGGGATTTGAAAGAATGGTTCCATTTACAGGCCATGTTGAATGTTGGATCTAGTAATGCCCGAAACTCGGAGAATGCGATCTCTCGGTATACATTGGAAGCATTACCGTTCCTTCCGGTTCAATATGAGGATGGTACCTATTCCCGTAAAGGAGATTATCCAGGTGCGGAAGATACGGAGAATCCCGTGAGGATTTTAAAGGAACGTAAGAATATCGATAAGAATCAGTACACGTTGGCTAACGTGATTGGTACGTTTAAGATTACCTCTTGGTTAAAGTTAACGACTAGCTTCAGCCGCCAGGATGGTTCTTATATCAATTCATCTTATAACCCGAGTACCTTATTCGGCTATGGAGATACTCAAAAGGGTAAAGCGGAGAAAGCACATCGAAATACGATGTCGTGGACGAATGAGGACTACTTGACTTTTGATAAAAGCTGGAATAAGCATAACTTGAATGTCGTAGCGGGAGCCAGTTGGTATTACTCAAAAACAGAGAAAAAGCGAGCTAGGGGCCGAGAATTTCTTCGATGATTATTTTGAGTACAATAATATGGGAGTCGGCACCGTACGTTCTAAGGTTGGCTCAGACTATACGGATAATAAGATGAATTCTTACTATGCCCGTATCAACTATAATTTTGACAATCGTTACTTATTGGGCGCTTCTTTCCGTGAGGATGGTTCTTCTCGTTTTGGCTTGAATAACCAATATGGTTTCTTTCCTTCATTCTCGGCCGCTTGGCGTGTATCCAATGAGAATTTCTTCGAGAACGCAAAAAAGGTGATTGATGATATGAAAGTCCGTTTGAGCTACGGTACGGTGGGTAACGCGGAAATCGGTGATTATGCGTCTATGGCACGTTATGAGAATAAACGCCTTCCTTTTGGCAAGGATATGACGACGATCGTTACGTTGAAAAGTATGGCAAATCCGGATTTACGCTGGGAGAAATCCAGACAACTTGATGCGGGTATCGATTTGAGTTTCTTTAATGGGCGTATCGAGTTTATGGCGGATTATTATCATAAGATTACGACTGATTTATTGTATGAGCTACAATTGCCTTCTAACTCGGGATATGAGAAAACTATGACAAATTTGGGTAAGATCCGTAATCAAGGTCTTGAGATGAGCTTGAATACACGCAATATCCAAAGCCGTGATTTCTTATGGACTAACTCTTGGAATTATACGATGAACCGCTCGATGGTACTGGATATAAATGATAATATTATTGGTAAATGGGGAGGACGTATTGAAGAGGGACATCCTTTAAATGCCCTTTACGGCTATGTTCGCCTAGGTACATGGGGAACCGATGAGGCGGAAGAAGCCGCTAAATATAATAAGAAACCCGGCGATATCAAGTATTGGGACAAAAATGGTAATGGAATGAAGGATGGTGAAGACCAAGACTATATCGGAAATGGCGCTCCTAAATTCGAGATGAATATGACAAATACATTCTCGTGGAAAGGCTTCACGTTTATGTTTGATTTACAATGGGTGTATGGTAATAAGTTGATTAACTTCACTCGCCAGTTGATGGGTAACCGTGTGACATTCTCCAATGCTTATGCGGACATTCCGGTGAACGCTTGGACGCCGGAAAACCAAAACACGATGGTGCCTAGCTTGCGCCTTCCGGGAGATGGATATGAGAATGACGTAGATTCTTGGAGTTGTGAGCCGGGTTCGTTCTTGCGTTTACGTAATATCGGCTTGAAATATGACTTTAGTTCCCGTATGCTTTCTGCCGCTCACATCAAGAGTTTATCCTTGGGATTCAATGTGGAGAATGCGTTCTTGATTACGAACTATTCTGGTAGTGATCCGGAGGTAACGAGTTATGATGCCGTATTTGAGCAGGGAGTGGATTTTTTATACCTATCCCAAACCTCGTACGTATTCATTTACTTTAGGTGTTAATTTCTAATTGTTTAATCTTTACTTCGTAAAAAACTAAGATATGAAAAATAAAGCGCATGTATGGATGTGTGGCTTGCTTTCGGCGACAATGGCTTTTACATCCTGTACGAATTTTTTAGAGGAAGACCCGAAAACCTTCTTGAGTCCTTCTGAATATTATACGACAGAGAACCAGATAAAGGCGGCTGTGGATGGCACTTATGACGGGCTTGATGATCTGTTGAGTTCCGACCTCGAGATTGCCACAGTTCACCTTTTTAACTTGGAATATCTTGTAGGTACTAGTTATCGTCCTCGTGCGGCCGGTAATGAGCAGAACCAGTTCTTGTTGCTTTCCGGTTTGGAAGAGAGTAACGGCATTATTCGTAACTTCTGGAAGGCTACTTTCTTTCCTTTGGAAAATTGTAATAGCGTGATTCAAAATGTTTCCGCTACGGATATTATTAGCGAGAGCCAGAAAGCGAAGTATCTGGGAGAGGCTTATTTCTTGCGGGCGTATTACTATTTTCAAGGGGTACAATTATTCGGGGATATCCCGTTGAAGACGGAACCTACGGTAGACTTGAATACGGTGAAGATTCCAAGGTCTCCTAAGGAAGATATTTATAACCAGATCGTGGAAGACTTGAAAAAGGCGGAGCAGTCCGGTTTGGATTGGAGTGATAAAACAGGCCATGTCTCTATGGGAGCGATCAAAACCCTTTTAGCTAAGGTTTATTTGACAATGGCAGGTTATCCGCTTCAAAAAGGAAATGAGTATTATCAATTGGCTTACGAGAAAGCCAAGGAGGTTATTGATAGTGGAGCCTTTAGCTTGTTCGCTGATTATAAGGATTTACGTGCGTCAGAGAACGAAAATAGTGGTGAGCATATTTTTATGATCCAGCGTGAGGCGCAAGATGCCGGGGCTCCTTTCCATTTTGGCCTTTTGCCTTATCCGGAACAACCGATTTCCATTACTCCGGCTTATGGGGGTGGTTTGGCTCCTCGTAAAGAGTTTTATGAAAGTTATGATGACCAAGATATTCGTAAACGGAATGAGGAGTTTTTCTATACTTCTAAACCCAAATATGGTGATCCGGAGACAACGATTACTTTGGATGTTCCTTATCTATGCAAATATTGGGATGAGAATGCGGAATCTACAGGAAAGAGCGGGGCGAATATCCCGGTTTACCGTTATGCGGATGTTCTATTAATGTGTGCGGAGGCAAAAGCTACCTTGGATGGAGGATCTACTTCTGACGCTACGGCAGTTGATGCTTATTTCCAAGTTCGTCACCGTGCGTTACCTGATGAGGCGAGACCAACTTCGATCACGGTTGATCAAGTATTGAAAGAGCGTGCGTGGGAACTCTGTTATGAGTTTACAGGATGGTATGATATGTTGCGTACTCACCGTGCGTTTGATCCGGTATCGAAGCAAATGGTTGATTTATTCGGCTATCAGGCGGTTAATCATACGTATCCGTTTAAAGAATCGGATTTGGTTTTCCCGGTACCTTTGCGTGAGAAAGAACTGAACCCTCTGCTCGGTGAGGATGTCGTTCGCTAAAAGTAAGCGGGCGATTCTCTAGACTAGAGGTGTGTGGGAGGATATTACTATCCGTAGTAATCCGGATTATTATCCATGATAAATACGATTACTATTGATAGTAATATTTTTTAACACGGTATATATTATTCATCACAGAAAATTAGAGAAGAGAGAAATAGAGATGAAAAGATATGTTTTGTTTGTCTGTTTGCTTTTATCAGGTCTTGCAAGAGTATATGCTCAGTCGATAGCTCCGTTTCAGAAAGGAGATCGGATCGCCTTCGTGGGAAACAGCATTACTTGCGGTGGTCATTATCATTCATATATCTGGCTGTACTATATGACCCGTTTCCCGGATCAACGCATCGATATCTTTAACGAGGGAGTAGGTGGGGATGTAGCCGAGATGATTTACCAGCGGTTGGATAAGGTTTTCGAACATGAGCCTACAGTGGTGACGCTATCTTTTGGCATGAACGATGTCGGCTATATGGATTTTCGGAAGCCGGGGGCCGATACGATCGCTCGGAACCGGGTAGAGAAAGCTTGTCGGGATTATGCTCTTATCGAGGAGGTCTATAAGAAGTATCCGGAGGTGAGGAAAATCTTGATCGGAAGTTCTCCTTATGACGAGACTTCCCGTTTCAATAAGGTCGCTTTCCCGGGGAAGAATACGCAGATCTTGAAGATCGTGGATTTCCTGAATGCCCGTGCCCGGGAGAATCAATGGGGATTCGTGGATTTCAATCGCCCGATGGTAGCGATCAACCAATGGGAGCAAGCGGCGGATTCCATGTATACCTTATGCGGGAAGGATCGTATACATCCCTCTACGGACGGACATCTGGTCATGGCTTATCTTTTCTTGAAAGCGCAAGGCCTGGCCGGTAAGCTGGTAGCCGATATCCGGATAGACGGAGCGGGGAAAAAGGTGACTCGCTCGGATAATTGCCGTGTCTCGGATTTGTCTGTTTCCTCGGATAACCTTACTTTTACGTACGAGGCGAAATCGCTTCCGTATCCTATCGATACCTCTTATTATGATAATGAGAAACATACGCAGGCAGATGCCTTGAGTGTTATCCCTTTTATGGATGAGATGAATTATGAGGGATTGTCCGTGAGCGGTTTGTCGGATGGATATTACGGGTTGACGATCGGTGGGGAGTTTATCGGTCGTTTTACGGCGAGGGAGTTGGAGCGAGGTATCAATATGGCTCTTCTTCAGAATACCCCGCAGTATAAACAAGCGATGAAGATCCGCCAGATGAACGAGGAACGCTGGTTGAAAGAGCGTAAGATGCGTGAATTTTATTGGGTGGAATATAACTTGATGCGGAAGACGGTCATGCTTTGGGCCTGCAACGAGGCTGCCGTGGATACCTTGCGCAAATACCGTCCCCACGACATCTTCTTGCAATGGAACGGCGACCTTTGGCTACAATACATGCACAAGGGGATTCGTGAGGATTGCGTGAATGAGCAACAGGATCTGGTTAACCAGATCTATGAGCAAAATAAACCAATCCCCTTGCGAATAGAGATCAAGAAATTTACAGACTTGTAGAGACGGGGCGTGCCCCGTCTCCCACCGACTGGAAGTATTCTAAATGTGAATTAATAGTACATATTATATGAAAAAGAAACTAGCGATATTCGTATTAAGCCAATTCTTGTTGGCCGGTTGGGCAGATGCCCAACAAGCCTATTTCATCGATGGCTATCATGGCGGTATCTACGGGCATTACCCGGTGGGGCAGACCGCCTTTATCGCCCAGAAATTAAGGCAGAATCCCAACTGGAATATCAATATCGAGATCGAGCCTGAATCATGGGAAGTCGTACGGCAACGAGACCCTGAAGGTTACGAGGCTTTCAAGCGCTTATTTAAGGATCAATCCGTGGAGAGTGGGCGGATCGAGTACGTAAACCCGACCTATGCCCAAAGTTATTTCTTCGGAACATCAGGCGAGAGCGCTATCCGCCAATTCGAATATGGAATGCGGCTAATCCGGAAACATTTCCCTGAGGCGGTATTCACCACCTATTCGGCGGAGGAGCCTTGCTTTACCAGTTGCCTGCCCTATATATTGAAGTCATTCGGCTTCTCGTATGCCTCTACTAAGAACCCGAATACGATGTGGGGTGGCTACGTAAGCGCCTACGGAGGTGAGTTGGTGAATTGGGTAGGGCCGGATGGTACGAGACTTACCACCGTCCCCCGTTACGCCTGCGAGGATTTACAACCCGGCTCTTGTTGGCAGTCCATCTCGTGGTTCAATACGGAGGACTACATCCATAAATGCTTGGATGCCGGCATCCAGCACCCGGTCGGCATGTGTATCCAAGATGCCTCATGGAGCCATGGTTGGGATAAAGGCCCTTGGCTGGGACAGGATACGACGGGCTATTATACGCCGACCGCCTATAAGACTTGGCGGAATTACATCCAAGACTGTTCCGTCGGGACTACTCAGGATGATTGGTATTTCTCGCAAGAGGATGTCCTAGGTGGCTTGATGTGGGGAACGCAGGTCATGCAGCGTTTGGCCGGAGAGGTACGGGTAGCCGAGAACGCTATCGTGCGTGCGGAGAAAATGGCGGCTTACGCTCGCTTATACAAAGGCATGGAATGGCCGACCGAACGTATCGATGAGGGATGGCGCACGCTTTTATTGTCGCAGCATCATGATTGCTGGATCGTTCCTTACAATCAACTACAAGGGAAAAAGACATGGGCGGAGACGGTTACGGATTGGACTGGGGTGACCAATCAAAACAGCCGTCAGATAATTGATAACGCTTTGTCCTTATTGAAAGAAAAGGAAGGTGAATCCACGGTGTACGTATATAATACCTTGGCTACCGACCGGAATGAATTGGTGGCGGTGGAAGTTCCCGTCTCATGGAGAAACTCGGATTGGGTGGTTCTTGATAAGCAAGGAAAGAAACAACCGGCTCAATGGTTGACGGAAGACGGCATTTCAAAACTCTTGTTTCGTGCGCAAGTCCCCTCGGCCGGTTATGCCTCTTATGCGATCCGGAAGGCAGAGGATAAACAGTCTGGAACCTTGAAGGCTGAGAGACAGAAAGACGGTACGTTTCGCATGGAAAGTGATTTATACACCTTGGTGCTAAACCCCTCTAAAGGAGGTGTAATAGAAAGCTTGAAAGCGAAAGCCGTACGAGGCAAGGAATTCGTGGATAACCGGAATGAACGTGGGTTCAATGAGCTTCGGGGATATTTTATCGACGAGGGTGGTTTCCTTTCCAGTATGGATCAACCGGCTGAGGTGAGCGTGTTGGAGCAAGGGCCCTTATTCGTGAAGGTAGCTGTGAAAGGCAAGATCGGAAAGTATTCATTTACCCAAACGATCCGGTTAACGCAGGGAGAGCCTCGCATCGATATGAATGTTAAACTGGATTGGACAGGAAACCCTCGCATTGGTGAGCCGGGTATCGAATTCCGTGCGGATAATCCCCGTAAGGCATTTTATGACGACCGTTACAAACTTTTGGTGTATCTGCCTACCCAGATCGCCAACCAACAGATTTATAAGGACGCTCCGTTCGATGTTTGCGAGAGCCGGTTGGAGAATACCTTTTTCAATCGTTGGGATAGCATCAAGCATAATATCATTTTGAATTGGGTGGATGTTACGAGCAAGGATAACTCTTGCGGTCTGTCATTATTCACGGATCATACGACCAGCTATGCGCATGGTAAGGATTTCCCATTGGCCTTGAACGTACAATACGCCGGTAAAGGCTTGTGGGGCCGGGATTATATCATAGACCGTCCGACCGAGATCTCGTATGCCTTGATCCCTCATGCCGGAACTTGGGAGAAAAGCCGTATTTGGACACAAAGCGAACGACGCAATGAGCCTTTGGTCGCAACCTTGGGTGGCGATGCTACCTTGACATCCGGTTCCCTTTTCCGGATAGAGAATAATGCCTACGAGTTGGTCTCCATGGTCTATAAAGGTAATGACCTTTACATCCGCCTATTCAATGCCCAAAGCGATGCCTCCCCTAAAACGATAACCTTCCAAGGACAAGACGTGAAAGCGAGCTTGGTGGAATTGGATAACCGTCTGGTTGAGGACTTAACCGTCACCGAGAAGAAAGGCGCCAGTTCAATGCGTCTCTCTATCCCTCGTTACGGGATAAGGACATTAAAAAGTAAGCTGTAAGAATATCTAATGTAGAGACGGGGCATGCCCCGTCTCTCTTTATCCCTAATTAATCCCCGTTTCTCTTGCCTCTTTCGGTGGAAAGATGTTATTTTGCATCCCGAATTAAAAAGAATAGGCGTTATGTTGAAATTCTTCAAGACATGGACACTCCCTATCTCCATGTTAGCGGGTGCGATAGGGTATTTTGTTTTCGCCAATGTTACTTTTCTGGAGCCTACAAAGCCGTTCATGTACACTTTAATAGCGTATCTGACGCCCTTTTTTGATTTTTGCGCAGTTGCTCTTAACCTTCTGTAAGATCTCTGTCCGGGAATTGATGCCCAGCCCTTGGCATGGTTGGCTATTGCTTATCCAAGCGGTTTCCAGTTTGGTGCTTGCCGCCTTATTGCTCTGGCTGCCAATGAGAGAGAATACCGGGATGTGTTCGAGGGAGCGATGGTCTGCCTGATTTGCCCAACCGCTACGGCGGCCGCCGTGATTACGGGTAAATTAGGGGAAGCGCCTCTAGTCTGACTACTTATACCTTATTATCGAATCTATTGGCAGCGATTGTCGTGCCGCTGGTCTTCCCATTAGTGGAACCGCATGCCGAGATTACTTTCTTCGCCGCATTCTTGAAGATCTTGGGAAAAGTCTTTCCATTGCTGTTATTCCCGTTTTTCCTCGCTTTGTTCTTGCGTAGATTCATACCACCTATCCATCGCTTCCTTGCGGGGCTTCGAGACATGGCCTTTTACCTCTGGGCCGTCGCTCTAGCTATCGTGACCGGGCAGACCGTGAAATCCTTGGTCAATAGCGAGGCGGAGATTTATGTAGAAATCCTGATCGCTTTAGGCGGCTTGATAACCTGTATCGCGCAGTTTTATTGGGGAAAGCGCATCGGCAAGAAATACAATGACCGTATTAGCGCCGGACAAGCCTTGGGACAAAAAAATACCGTGTTAGCTATCTGGATGTCTTACACCTATTTGAACCCCTTGTCTTCTGTTGGCCCGGGAAGCTATGTACTGTGGCAAAATATTTTTAACAGTTATCAGCTGTGGAAAAAGAGAAATAAAGAATTGGAAAATTAAATATCGATAGCTGATATATAATAATTTGACCACAGAATATTTTCGTCTTCTTTTTTGCGTATTCACTATTTTTTCTATAAATTGCCACTGTTTATCAGTGAGGTTGGTTGAATATTGTTCCATAACTTAATGTTTTAGTAACCACTAGGTTTTAAATAATATATCGGTTAATTAACTGATATTCAATATGATAGATAATTATATAGTAATTGTTTTAATTCATTTTTAAACAGTTTCTTAATGTCTGAAACGATTGTTGACTTGAATTTTCTTGAGGCTGGAGTTCAATGTTTCCCAATGTATCACTATGAGGAACGTAAAATTGAGAGTAAAACTTTGTTTGATGATGCCGAGGACACCATTCAGAATAATTATATTCGTCGTGATGCCATCTCCGATTTCATTTCAGAACGTTGTCGCAAAGCCTACGGTCCACATGTGAGTAAAGAAGATATTTTTTACTATGTTTACGGCATTCTGCACAGCACGGAATATCGCACCGCCTTTGCCGCCGACCTTAAAAAGATGTTGCCCCGTATTCCATTAGTGGATGAAGCCCTTGATTTTTGGAGTTTTAGCAAAGCAGGAAGAAACTTAGCGGAATTGCATTTGAACTATGAGAATCGTCCTTCGGCAACCGGAGTCATTGTGACCTATAATACCATTCCGCAGAGCGAAATAGAAAAAAAGTAATGCAATCAGGCGAGATGGAGACAATCAATTATCAAGTTGAAAAGATGCGCTTTCCCTCCAAAACGGATAAAAGCAAAATTATATACAACAGCCAGATAACGATTGAAAATATACCAGCCACAGCTTATGAATACATAGTAAATGGCAAAAGTGCTATCGAATGGATTATGGAGCGTTATGCCGTCATCACTCACAAAGATAGCGGCATCACTAATAATCCTAATGACTGGGCAACGGAACATGACAATCCCCGCTATATATTGGATTTGCTCCTCAGCGTTATTTTATTAAGTATAGAGATGATGGAGATAGTGAATGGATTACCGAAATTAACCTTTTAAATATGGCAAAAGAACGTTCAGCAATAGCAACAATCAAAGGATATTATTATCAATTTGACTATTTTATCCTTCAGTTACTAAAATGCAATAATGAAACTGATTCCATTTGTATTGAAGGCATCGAGGATGTTGATTTAAAAACAGTTGATGAAAGTACTGCTATTCAATGCAAATATTATGCAGGAACAGAATATAATCATTCTGTTATAGCTCAACCATTGCGATATATGTTAGATCATTATCTATCAAAAGCTAATAATGGTATAAAATATAAGATTTATGGGTATTACAAATCAGGTCAAGATAAACTTATATTACCTATTAATATAGAATTTTTTAAAAGTAACTTTATAAGTCTAAAAGCATTTAAAGGTCTTTCGATAGAAGATAAACAAATAATATCATTTTTATCAAATTTGGAGATAGATATTGCAGCAAGAGAGTTTGAACAGCAAGAGACTGATATTTTTAATGAACTAAAAAGACTCTTTAGCTGTAATGATTTTGAAGCAGAATACTTTTATTACAATAATTCATTAAGAATAGTAAAAAGAATTATCGATAAATCCGGATATTTCTCAAAGAAGAATAACAAAACGTGAATTTATTGATAAAATCAATAGTAAGGATATATTTTTCAACCAGTGGTTCTTGATAAAAAAAAGCATCAAAGAATATTGCTTAATGATTAAAAGAGAATATTTTTCTCCTTTAAATTTATCTCCTTTTGAACGTTTTTTTTGTTATAGAGTGCGACTCGATAATTTCTGATACAGAAATAAAATCTTTACTAATCCAAATTGGAAATAAATATTCAAAAATAGAAGCAAAAAATCCAAGTCCATTCTGCCCTTATGTATATCTATATGGTTTACCTGAGAATAGATTGAAAAATATTTTAAAAAGTTTACATGATGACAACTTTATTTTTATAGATGGCTACGATTATAAAGATGCTGAATTTTCAGTCAATTCAATTGTTAAAAAGGCTACTTGTTACAATGGATTAAAACTTAAAATCTTGTACAATAAGGAAGATTTAGATTCTGTAATAGATAGTATACAAAAGACTCGAAAGATTTATCAATTTTATACAAGAATACCTTTTTATGAAAATACGAACCATGAACATATCAAGATATTAGTTGAACAAACAATTCATATCAATAAAATAATATAATTATTATGGTAGAACAAGAAAAATTAATGCAGAAGTAATATCTGTATTTCCCAATAAAGTAAAAAAAATATCAGTAGATAAATTAGAAGATTTCTGTTTAGCAGAAGAAAAGCTTAAAGTTGGTTCATATTTAAGAATCGCAGACAATGATAATGCTGTGTTAATTGCCATTATTGAGAACTTTTCCATTGAAGTTGGAGCAGATAAGGAAGGAAATGCAACAAGAAAGTATATTCTTGAAGCTAATCCCTTAGGATTGATTCGTGGTGACAAGTTTGAGCGTGGTGGAGATACAATAGCTATTCCACCTAAAAAAGTTGAGCCTGCTAAGAAAGAAGAAATTTCTAAAATTTATGAAGAATCTCTTGAGGCAAAAGACAAGTTCACTTTCTCTAAACTTTCTACAAATAAAGATATTTCGGTTCCTGTAAATGGTAATAAGTTTTTCAATAAGCATATTGCCATCGTAGGATCAACAGGTTCAGGGAAATCCCATACTGTAGCGAAACTAATTCAAAGTGCTACACATGAAAAAAACAGGAGAATATTCTGGTTTGAATAATTCTCATATTATAATATTTGATATTCATTCAGAATACAAATCAGCATTTCCAGATGCAAACTTTATTGATATCAATAATCTTATACTCCCATATTGGCTTCTTAATGGGGATGAATTGGAAGAGCTCTTTTTAGAATCAGGAGATTTTAATAATTACAATCAGGCTTCTTTGTTACAAAAAGTGATAACTGAAAACAAGAAAAAATATAATTCAGAACTAGAAAATATATCTTTTGATACACCCGTGAAATTTATTTTAAATGAAGTAATCACTTGTTTGTCAAATCTTTCTAGAGAAACGAAGGATTATAAAAAGACAAATGAAATAGCAATAAAAGAAGCGCATCAGTGTTTTAATGATGAGTCAGCTAAAATTAATCATTACTTTACGAAAATATATATATTTGAAGAGCCAAAGAGCCAAAATTATTCAAAGGGTACGTACGCAGACGGAAGCATTGACAAATTTATCTCTAGAATAAAAAGTAAAGTTAATGATAAAAGATTAAATTTTCTTTTAGGTGAAATCACAGAAGACGTTACATTCGAAGATACTTTAAAAGCATTTAATTGCTTATGAGGAAACAAAACATTCCAATATCACAATTATAGACTTAAGTGGGGTTCCATTTGATGTGTTAAGTATTACCGTTTCTTTGATTTCAAGGATAATATTTGAATATGGTTATTTTTATAAACGACTAAGATGCTCAAAGAATGGTGAGGAAAGAATTAATAACGATGTCCCTATCTTACTTGTGTATGAAGAAGCTCACAAATATGTTCCCAATAGTGATTTGGCAAAATATCGGTCATCTAAACACTCCATTGAAAGAATAGCAAAAGAGGGACGTAAATATGGTGTATCTTTACTCTTAGCTAGTCAGAGACCTTCTGAAATATCAGAAACAATATTTTCTCAGTGTAACAATTTTTTTAGCCATGCGATTAACAAATCCAAACGATCAAAATTATGTAAAGAGACTGTTGCCGGATACACTTGGAAATCTTATTGATAAAATGCCGACACTCAAAGCCGGAGAGTGTATATTAATAGGTGAATCAGTTATACTACCTTCAATAGTTCAAATAGATCGTTGTAGCCCAGAACCATCGTCAAATGATATCCCTTATTGGAAATTATGGAAAGAGGAATGGAAAGATCTCAAAATAGATGAGATAAAAAAAAAGAATGGTATAAATAATAATAAATGAAAATAATCCATACCGCAGATTGGCATTTAGGGCAAACGTTTTTTGAATATGACCGTAAAGGTGAACATACTCTATTTTTGACGTGGCTTCGAGAGCAAGTGAAAGTTCACGAGGTGGATGGGTTGTTTATTGCCGGAGATTTGTTTGATATCCCAAACCTATCGGCTGAAAGGAGTGCAAGTGATGTACAGAGAACTTTTTGATATACTACCTATGCCGGACAAAAGTAAACCTTTCATTGTAATGTGGTATTTGCAGGCTACGTGTTCGAAGATTTTGAAAAGAACCGTGCCGAACGCACTATTATCGGAAGGTTAGAGTGTTTTTCGTCTGAAGTATTCGACGAAAAGATTGCATACACGGCACTCGGACATTTGCACCGTACCCAAAGGGTGTTAAGGCATGAGAATGCCCGATATGCTGGTGCTCCGTTACCGATGTTATTAGTTGAAAAAAATAACAAAGAAGGTGTTACTGAAGAAAATATAATAGATTAGCATTGAAAAGATTCGTGATATGGCAAAAGAAATAAGAATAAATGATAACGAGTACGCTCAAATATTGCAGCAGGCGGTTTCTGAGATTCAAACTGCTCGCACGACCGTTGCTCGGCAAGTAAACACTACCGTCAATTCTGTATATTGGAATATCGGGAAGTTACTCTTTGATAGAAATTTAGAGAGTGGATATGGTAGTGGCGTGGTTAAACGATTGTCAGTGGACTTGAAAGAACAGTTTCCGGATATGGGATTGTCTCCTCGTAACCTTTGGAATATGAAACGCCTATACGAGCGTTATTATCAAGAAGATACAAAACTGCTACAAGCTGTGGCAGTTTTACCTTGGGGACATAATTTACTACTGTTGGATAAGTCGTTGTCAGCTAATGAAGCCTTATTCTACGCAGAAGAGTGCTTGCAAAAAGGTTGGTCGAGAGATATGCTGCTCAATGCAATAAAGATGAATACCTACGCAGCCCGTCAGACGAAAATCAAAACGAATAACTTTGATGCCGTACTGCCGATGGCGCATGCCGACTATGCTAATGAAGTATTTAAAAGTTCGTACAACTTAGGATTCCTTAGAATAACAGAGCCTGTTAAGGAGTTGGAACTGGAGAAGCGATTAGTATCTAAAATCAAGTCGTTTATACTGGAGTTGGGCAAAGGTTTTTCTTTTATCGGAAACCAATATCGTCTGGAGTATAACAATAAGGAATATGCAGTGGATATGCTCTTTTTTTCACAGAGGTTTGAGGTCGCTCGTTGCGATTGAATTGAAGCTCAGGGGCCTTCAAGGCAGAGTATGTAGGCAAGATGAATCTCTACCTTTCGCTGCTTGACCGCTTGGAAAAAGGAGAGAATGAGAACCCGTCAATCGGTATCATTCTTTGCGCCGACAAGGACCACTTGGATGTAGAGATTGCTTTGCAAGATATAAACAAGCCGATTGGGGTTGCCGAGTATCAACTGCTGCTGCCCAAAGACGAACTTCAGGCATTACTCATTCAAGAAATTAATTCCATCGAGGAGAGTGGTGATGTAAACGAGGAGTAGCAACTTTTGTTTTGCTACTCCAAAAACTTTCCTACCTTTGCATTCGAGCTTTATTTCAGAATACCGTATTGGTGGTGAACAGGTGCGATTATTCGCAAGCTGAGGTAGAAGATTGGGCATCTACATTCGATGTTTGTTCACAAGGACTTCCAAAGTAAAGGTATCGTTACGATACTTTTAAACGATATAGAGCGGTATGCGATTACGGCTGGTATCATACGAGTTACATCGGAAGTGAGCCTAACCGCTCGCCTTTTCTTTGAAAAAAAAAAGATATATAGTAGAAGTGGAACGAAAACGCAAGGCTAATCAGCTTTGTCTTATTAATTTTTGGATGGCAAAAGAGCTTGATAAAGGTGAAAACTTATAAGATTTCAAGGCGAAAAAAAGAAGTTAACTTTGCGGCCAAGTAAGTTGACTTAAATGATGAAGTAAGTTAACTTACTTTGGGATTGAAGCTTGCTTGTTTTGAATGCGTGTCTTTTATCTATTTTGAAGATATCCTTCTTGCTCATAGATACGACGGTAGCGGTGGATCATCGCTACGAGTGGTTTCAGCCGTTCGTCAATTACTTTCATCTCTTTAAAACGTTCGTACTGTAGGTTGTAAAGGAGGGTGTTTCCCGTTTGAAGACGCGTCTCGATGTCGGAAGGTATAAAGAAGCGGGCCTTAAGACCGAGATGAGTGAAGAATTCAGTGAGGAAAATGTGAATGCCGGCAAGATCGAAATCCCCAAAATGAAGATAGGGATTGGAAATGGCCCGCAACCATGTGCGAAGATCCGAACTCTGGGGATAACGAGAGACAAATAATACCTTGATATTTTTGAACAAATGCCTCATCTGCTCTATATGCTGGAAGTTTTCTCCATTCTCGATACCTACCACCGTAACATCATCCGCCAAGCGGAAATGCGTGAAATCTTCTATAAAGAGAGAGAGTCCCTGCGGAGGGTTGATTAACAGCGGTTCTCCACGCAGCGACGTTTCAATGGGCTGATAACTTTTAACGAGGAATCCAGTAAAACTACGGGTACTTTTCGCCTTAGAACGTGATGTAACTTCTACTTGTCTGGCACGGCTCACCGTCTCGCCACTCTCCATAACCTTGATCCACTCATCCAGCGAGACTTGTATTCCATATCGCTGTGCTAAATAGATAGATAACGCATTTGCGTCCCTCAGCTTGAATTTTCTTCTGCTGCCATAGACTTGCTGCCAAATCAAATCCTCGGAGAGCAGTTCTTCTGCCATCTGTTTGAAAGCCCGGAAGAGGGCACGCTCTCGCCTTGCATCATTTGCGACAGTTTACGGGCATCGCCCAAACGTAATTTCTGTTCTCTATCAATCATGGTTCCAGACATTAATTATCATATTTCAATAATGGCGTAACTTTGGTGTTGGCCCCACTGTCCTTACCCAACAAATATGTGTAGCGATAGCTCTCTACATTATAGGTAGTAGGTGAGGAGTTGATAAGCAAAATGTTGCGACTGTTGGCGAAGTCGAGGATACCCTTCACGTTGGTGGGGTGCAACTTCCCGATCTCATCCATCATGCAATGCAAACGAAACTCTCCAAACTTGTGTGAGGCTTTCTCTTTGAAGACATTGATGAGCATAATGTTCACCATGGCCTTCACTAGGATGTCCGTTCCATCCGAACCTACATTTGATATCTTTTCTACCCATCCCGTGTCGTTATCATTCTCCGTGATGCGGAACTCCAGTTTAAACGTATCGGTGAGCAGCAACCGCTTACGGGACGGTTCGTTTTGCAATGCCTTCATGAGGTTGAGCAAATAGCGCACGGCTTGCTTGTTGATGACTTCACGCAGATCCATTTGCGAGAATAGGTCTACTTCACCCATATTGAATTCGTTCTCGTCGCAAAATTTCTTTATTTCCTTGAGGAGTTGCATCAGCCGGTCGCTGCTGGGTTGTGCACGGAGTTCTATCTTGCGTATCACTCCCGCAAAGTTACGGCGCTCGAAATCCTTGTTGATATCGCCTATGGTACGATGTATCTCACCTTCATTCTGGGTAAGCTCGCCTACCGCTTTGGAGATGCGCTGAATGATGTGTGTATAGCGTTCGCTGATTTGTTTCTGGAAATCGAGGATCTTATTATTATCCACAAACTCGCAGAGGTTGGAGGCAAAATCCAGATAGTCTTCCTCCGTAGACAGATCGGTGCGGAAACTGAACGTGTTCTTGGCCGAGAAGTTGCTTTTAAACAGATTGACCGTCCGTTTGAATTCTTCTAATCGTTTCATGCGGCCGGTGATATGGTCTTTCAACTCTTGCACCAACTCCGCGCAACTCTTCAAGGTCTGCCTCTCTTCGGTCACTACTACATCGGGTGGGCAGAAAGTGGAGTCTTCGTGAAATTTGGCGGCCTGTGCCAAACCTTCCTCCAAGCTTCTCTTTGTTTCGATGCCCTTGCCTAATAAGGCTTGCTGATGTTTTTCTTGTACGTTCAGTTTCTCGCTACGCAAAGTGAAACGTTCTTCAAGCGTGGCCAACTCATCCTCAAGCATCTTCTTTCTACCGCGAAGTTGTGGTTCACGATCAAAAAGTTCCTCTTTGTCCTTTTGATAGCGGATGGTGTCGGGGAAATGTTTTTCGATGTAATCCAGCTCTTTTGAATCTGCAGGATGCGTGCGTCATATTTTCCGATGGTTGCCGTATCGGCGCCTTTTCCGTTAAGCTCCGCTTGTTGGGAAGCCTCCAGTTCTTTACGACGTTCCTGCGATTGCTGCTTGTGGAGTTTTATTTCGGTCTCGATACTGTTGCGGTAGCTATTCAGTTCCTGTTCCAGCCGGAGCTTCTTCTCTCTGTAACTCTTCTCGCATACCTTAAGACGATGCGTACGATCTGCCTTCAACTTCTTTTTCTTTTCCTCGCAAAGCGCCAGTCGATGAGCCGTATCATTCTGTTTCGTCCGGATTTCAGCTATACGCTGTTCACGCCAATCGTCCGTCTTCTTTTGCCATGAGGCGGATTGTGCCATGGCGTTCTTGATGAATGCGGGAAGCTGAAGTTGTTCGGATTCTTGCAGACGCTGCCGGTCTGTTATCTCACGCAAGCGCTTGTTGTATTGTTTCTTCAAAGCCTCCGTTTGCTCAGCCAATTCTTGGTGTAGCATATTGATCCGCTTGATGCGTTGTGACAATGCTCCTTGGTATATGGCCAGTTCTACTTTCAATTCCTCGGGGGTACGGAAATTGCGTTCCAATGCCGTAAGGTCTATTTGCACGCCATACAAGGAAGCCTCCCCTTGGTTGGTTACCTGCGGCGCCAAGTCATCGCGATAAAGTATTTTCTCTTCATCGGCTATTTTTCCGATCGTATTTTTCCATGCGGGTTTGTTCCTGTCCAGCCATTCGGCCAGCGAACCTTTGCGCCGTTCGATGAGCGACTCCAGTCGGGCTATTTGATCCTCTATCTCTTGCTTCTCTTTTTGTGCGTTAGCGAGAGGTTGAGCCTGTGCCAACTCCAATTCCCGTAACTTCATTCCAGCCTCTTGACGCAGGCTTGCGGCTTGCGTAGAGAGTTGCTGAATGGACATTTTCAACTCCTGCGCACGCGTATTCAGTTTGTTCAGTTCCTCGTCGGCTTTGGCATGTTCTTCTTTATAGGGATCTTCGTGGGCTATCCGTAGCAACTCATTGTTTTGTTGCGATTTCTCCTCTCGTAGTTGCTGGAGTTTGTCTGCTGAGAGTTGCGATTTCTCCTCAAAACGCGTATATACCTCGTTCTCTTCATTGCGCCGTGTCTGCATCAAGCTCTCGTTCTGCTTATTTGTCGCATATTCCCTTTCGTTCACCAATGCATGTTGCGCGTTCTCAAAGGCTCGAAAGTCGGTATCTACCCGTTCTATAAGTGCGCTGTATTTGGCTATGACATCATCGTAGGCACGTGTGAGTTCCTGCCTCCGTTGCTGTTGGCGTGTTAATTCATCGGTAACCGCACTTTTCTGCTCTACCCTGCGAATTATTTCGGCAATGTTCATCTGCTCGTACTCCAGCTGTTTCTGCTTGGCACGTTTTAAGTCGGCATCAACCGAGCCTTTCTCTTTTATCAATTTGTCCCGTCCCTCTTGGTATTTCTTTGTCTCCTCACTTTGTAAGCGATGTACACGTTCCAGCTCGGTTTTGTGTCTGGATATTTCCTCGTCAATTAATGGGCGCTGCTTCAAGGCTGATTTCTCTGCATAGCATAATTCGGCACGTCCCTTGGCTATGTGGCTATCCATGTACAATAAGTCGCGATAGCTTTGCATCACTTTCCCGGCTTGTCTTTGTACCGGCGACCCTCCGGGTTTTTCATTGTCCAGCCAAAGCGTAACGTCATTGTAATTCTGTTCGAAATCTTTCGTCTGGTTACGGTAGACATCCAGGTCTATATTCACCTCTTCCTCATTCATGGAGCGGATTATCGTGTCCTTGATGAAATCGGCATCCAGCTTGGAGTTGAGGAACACATTCTGTATGGTTCGGGGGATATTCTGATAATTGGGGCTTTCTACGATAGCGTATTTACGGAAACCTATGAGATCGGGACGACGATTGTTGCCGAAAATAATATCCCGGAACTCTTGATAAGAAACGACGATACGACTGATTTGTGTCTCTGTGCCAATGGCTTTGCGAATAGAGATCCAATCGGCACGAACCTCACGACGCTCGTTGACGAACCATGACGACTGATAGGGTGCGTCAATAAAGCGATAGGCCACACGCCCTTGTTGCTTGAAAGCCATCACGCAATAAGCTCCGTTCTCACGCATCACCTCGTAGACGATGAATGAGTTGGCATAAGGAAGGTAGAACTCATCGTAGCTTCTTTTCTCTTTGGGTATGCCTAGCCTCAGCTTATCGGCGTTGTAAAAAAAAGAATAGCCCGGAGCAGCGTACTCTTTCCTACACCCTGCGTACCAATGAAATGCACGTTTCCGTCCAGTTGAATCTCGGAATAAGGGATATGCGCACTATTCAGGAAAACTATTTTATTCAGGTATCTCATCTTGTCCCTCTTCTGTTATGTTAATACAATCTACCAACTCTTCTATATAATGAAAAGCCGTTAGTACCTTCCAAGTGCCTTCGTCCTCGTCTTCATACTCTATAAATCCCATAGTCTTTAACTCGTTGATGAGCTTATCAACGATTTCCTCGAAACCTTTCTTGTCGCTAAAGAGTTCCTTGGCTTGCTCCTTCAGCTCGATTTCGGTACGTATTTGTGTCACTATGTCCGACTTGCTGAATACGAAACCGGGGCCGAAGGCTGAATTGTAGGTTTTCAAGAAGCAGAGATAATCTATCCAGCGAGCGGCGGCTTCGAGTTTACGATCTATATCCGCCTTGCTTTCTTTACGTGCGAAAAAGTAGTAGCCATTGCCGCTTTCAAGATAGAAACCTATGCCTTTATAATATTCATAATAGTCGGTCAACTCCTCTTCGATGGCATCGTAGTAACGACGGACTGCGGGCGAAAGGCTATTGGACGAGATAAATCCGCCATGGCTCAATGTACTGTATATTTCTTCGGTATATTTCATGGTCGATGAATTATTTAGGGAAAACTAAGGGATACTCTACCTGTCCCTTACATTCGTAACGGTCGGAAAAGTTCAAATCTTCGGCATATTCAGAGGCTATCTGGCAGAAAAAGACGAGTTTGTCTTCTGTACTTACCGCATTCTTATAAGCGTAATTCATGACAAAAGCGAAAAGATGCTCGCCGGAAGCCACAAACGAGTTGTACACTTCCCTCAAGTTCACTTGATCGATCACTTCCGCCTTACCTTCCAGATATTCGGCAGGTATTGCTTCCGCTACGTCTCTCGATTTATCGTCACGCCTTTTAAGCTTAGTGGCGAGTTTCTTGATAAGTGTCAGCGCTTCGTCCGAATTGCGCAGGTAATCTATTGAAAGTTTGATGCGATAACTGGGTTGCGGCTCCATCCACACATGGTTACGTTCAGCCAGCACTTGCTTGATATTCGTATTCTCCTCCAGCAGGAATTGCCCTTTAAGATACTTCAGCTTGCGTACTTTCTCGAAGATACGATTCTGGTATTCGATCATGTTGAGGTAATGAACGATTTGCCGCTGTATCTCCATAAGGTTGTGCGAGGAGTCGATGAGTTGCAACTTCACGTCGCTCACCGTGGCACGCATCTGGGCATCCATTGCCTTGCGGAAGAAGAGCAATTGATCTTTATCGATCGCATCTTCGCACTTGTTGATGAGTTGGATGATATTCTTCAGTTTCTCGCCCAGTCGTTGCAGTTTTACTTTCTTTATCTGATAGTTCGGCTCGTTCTTATACGTGCTGTCCAGATTCCGTTTCAGGTCGATCACGTTGCGTACCGTGGTGAGCGCTATGTTCTTGAGCGTACGGCGCACGTCATTATAGTAGTTATATCGCCGTCTCTCGTTATTCTCTTTCAGATAATACTCTATCTGCTCGTTCAGCTTGCTGAGATGTTCTTGTATATAGGCTACATTCACCTCTTCGTTCACTTGCAGCACCTCCTCGAAGAACTTCAGGTAAATGTCTTCCATCTCCAAGAAATTGCCGCTACTACGTATCACTCCGTGATTGATCAAGCTCTGTACCCGCTCCTCCTTATAATCGGTCAGCTCCACCGCGAAATCGTATTTGAAAGAAAGGGAGGTCCGTTTATGAAACATCTCACGTAGCAGTTCCTCTCTCGGTCGAGCGTACGAATCAATTCTTCAATGGAACGAAATGTGCGCATACTGATACGGTTTTAGAATCCTTTGGCCCGTTCGATTGTAAGCAGGCTCCTTTTTTTGTCGATACCTCCTGCGTATCCGGTTAAGCTGCCATCGCTGCCTACGACACGGTGGCAGGGGATGATGATACTGATCGGGTTATGGCCTACCGCTCCTCCGATCGCTTGCGTAGACATGCTCGGGATACCTTTTTGCCGGGCGATTTCCCCGGCGAGCTCCTTTGTAGGTTACGACTTCGCCATAAGGTATTTTGCTCAATAAGTCCCATACCGCAAGTCGGAAAGGCGTATCCTCCAGATGGATAGGAGGGGTGAAGCTGGGAATCTTACCCATGAAATAGCTATCCAGCCACTCTTTGGCTTGCTCGAATATCGGCAGTTCTCTTTCTTGATGTTCCGCCGATAAAGTGGTGGCAAAATATTTTTGCCCGTCGAACCATAATCCTGTCAGGTGGTCACCATCGCTAGCTAGGGTTATTTCTCCTAAGGGAGATCGATATTTGTCGGTGTATTGCATGATGTTTATCAAATAAGGGCGTAAGTTAGAAAAATTTTCGAAAGTAGCCAATATCTAAGGGCGGAAATGAGATAAGGAATCCTACTTTTATTTATATTTGCATAGTGAAATTTCGTGAACGGATAATACTTCAACATTTTTAAACAATGATAAAATTATGATCTTAAGTAGAAATTTATCAGAGGCGTTCAATGCCCAAGTTAATGCGGAGATGTGGTCTTCGAATTTGTATTTGTCAATGTCCGTGTATTTCCAGAAAGCAGGGTTGAACGGTTTCGCCCATTGGATGAAGAAACAAGCGGCTGAGGAATTGGAGCATGCTCATAAGTTGATCGATTACGCCTTGGATCGTGGCGGCGATATTACGATCGGCCAGATCAACGTGGTTCCGACAGGCTGGGGAAATCCGTTGGAGGTGTTCGAGCATGTTTACAAACACGAGTGCTATGTATCAGAGTTGATCGACAAATTGGTTGATATCGCCGAGGCTGATAAGGATCATGCTTCCCGTGATTTCTTGTTCTGGTTCGTACGCGAGCAAGTAGAGGAAGAATCTACGGCTAAAGAGATCGTGGATCAATTGAAGAATTATGGGGAATGCCATTACGCCATTATGGATCATAGATTAGGAAAGAGATAATAAATTTCCGTCGAGAAATATAAAAAGGCTGTATCTTCACCGGACGCAGCCTTTTTTGTCGTACCTTTACCCGGTAAAGTCAGTAAGGAATACTTATAGATAAATAGAAAATATAAATATGAGATTAAGCGATGTATGGTTTACGGCTCTCTCGGAAAACGAGTCAGGGCAGATGATTACCGTTTACGGGCGGGACGAGTTGAATGAGTTCACCGAATCCGGTAAGTTCAAGGAACGTGTCGAGATCACTTGGAAATACGAGGGAGATGGGAGAGGCCTTCCTAGCGATGACCTTGGCGAGAAAATGGAGGCCGTGGAGGAAGCGCTTCGTAAGGCGATGGAAAAGAAAGACAAGCTGGCTATCCTGACGGGTGTCTATACCGGAGGAGGAGAGAAGGTCTGGGTGTTTTACACACGTACCGTACGTGTATTCGGCGAACGCTTGAATGAGGCCTTGGCTCCTTTCGAGTTACTGCCCATCTCTATTTATACCGAGATGGATCCGGATTGGGAAGAATATAAGGATATGTATGAGATGAAAGAGTGGGCGATGGATTGAGATCCTGTGCTTCGAGTTTGGCGTGAAAGGTATCTTTTGATTGAAATACCTTCTTTTTTCACGACACGGCTCTCTGGCTATAAAAGCCAACGGGCGTAAACGGGGAGCGCGAACAAGCTGCCACCACCGCTTTTTAACACGATAAGCGTCGCTTTTTAACGAATATATACGTATCAACCTACACATATGGCTGTATCAACTCACATATATAGCAGTGTCAACCCACACATATAGTCGCGTCAAGCTACACATATAGTGGCGTAAGCCTACACATATATAGGTATCGGTCCTCAGATGCGGTAGCGTTGGGCATTATTACCGCCTTACGGCCGTAAAACATGAACTAGGGTGAATTATTTCGGCTGGAACGAAAGGCCGTTTTTCAGCAAACAGCTATCAAACAGAGAATTGCTGTTTTTTTCTCTCGAATTTGGAAGCGAGACGCACTTGGGTACGGAATAATCGATTCTCCGGGACTTCAGATTACAAGTTGTCAAAAAAAGACAAATGGGCCACTTGTATCTATAGTTCCTCTGCCATTTCCCGATAACCATCGGGGGAGAGGCGGTTAATGTATATTAAGACTGTCACTCATCTTTTCATCAAGATGGATGAAAATCTCGGTGGATGTGCTTTCTATGTTGACGATATTAAAATACGTAAGAACTGCACTTGGTAGTACTTTCTGAGCTAATGTATAAAGTTTATTCGTTTCCATAGAGCAAAGGTAGAGATTTTAAATAGATGAAAATAATTATCCCCACCAATTATCGACTGATCCTATAAAAACTCTATTTCTCCAATAATTATACATTTGGCTTATAATTAATCGAATTTAACAACATGACTTTTCGGAAGAAAAGCTTGCTTACGGAATTTCTTTTTGAAATTCTCGCCTGTTTTTGGATATGTCCTAGGTGATAAAAATGGAAGGTGTGGCAAATATCGATAATATCAATTTGCCACACCTTCCATTTTATATCACTTACGAAAACTATTCTTCTTTTTACCGGCTCATCAAGAAAGATTTGAATCCCTCGAAATCTTTTGCCAGCTCGATGCTTTGTTTGGTTCCTTCCATGAAGGCTTTCAGTTTCGCCGGGATCTCGATATCTGCCTCCAATATCTTATCGACCGTTCCTTTGAATTTGGCGGGATGGGCGGTCTCGAGGAATAGACCCGTCTCGGTCTCGCTTAGGTCGCTGTCTAGTAATCCTTGGTAGCCACAGGCTCCGTGTGGGTCGAGGATATATCCCGTCTCTTTATAGACGGCTCGCATCGTAGAGGCGATTTCCTCGTCCGTATAGCGATGTCCGGAGATCAGTGCGCATATTTCTTTATGGGGATCATTGAATGCGCCGAATAGGTCGATGATACGGGCGAAATTACTCGGATCGCCTACATCCATGGCGTTCGCTAGGGTGGCGACTGATGGGCGGGGTGTATAAGTTCCTGTATTCAGGTATTCCAAGAATACGTCGTTACGGTTGTTTGCCGCTACGAAACGTTTGATAGGGAGCCCCATCCAATAGGCGAACAATCCGGCGGTGATGTTTCCGAAATTACCGCTCGGCACGCAAACGACCAGCTCGTCCGCTTTTCCCAGCTTGTCCAGCTGAGCGTAAGCGTTGAAATAGTAGAACGATTGGGGCAAGAAACGGGCTACGTTGATGGAGTTCGCCGAGGTCAGTTTCATATGACGGTTTAATTCCTCGTCCATAAAGGCGGATTTAACCAGCGCTTGGCAATCGTCGAACGTGCCGTCTATCTCCAATGCCGTGATGTTCTGTCCTAATGTCGTGAACTGGCATTCTTGGATCGGGCTGACCTTTCCCTTGGGATAAAGCACATACACGTGAATGCCCGGAACGCCTAGGAATCCGTTGGCGACGGCGCTTCCCGTATCGCCGGAAGTAGCTACCAATACGTTTACTTGCTTCAATCCCTCTTTCTTTATGAAATAACCGAGCAGACGAGCCATGAAGCGCCCTCCTACATCCTTAAAGGCCAATGTAGGCCCGTGAAATAACTCTAAGCTATAGATATTATCCTTTACGGGTACCACCGGGGTCTCGAAGGAGAGCGTATCTTTTACGATACCGTCCAATACCTCCGGTTCTATGTCTTCCCCGAAGAACATCCGTGCTACCGTGCAGGCGATCTCGTGGAAGGACTGGTTCTTCATGTTGGCTATCACCTCCTCGTCCAAGGAGTCGATATACTCGGGCATATATAATCCCTTATCGCCGGCCAGACCTTTTACGACGGCCTCTTCTAGGTTGGCTACAGGGGCTTGTTTGTTTGTGCTGTAATATTTCATGCTCTAATCGTTTAGAAATTCTTTTATAAATTGATCTTTTTCCAGTATGCCATATTTGCCGTTTGATACGGAGAACTCATCAAATGTGGTAACGGAGTCGGGTTGCTCGCCCGGCTTGTAAATCAGGAATGGAACCGGGGTATTCGTATGCGTACGTATGGAGCAAGGAGTGGGGTGGTCCGGAAGGATAGCGATTGCTACTGGCTCGTCCCATTTTTGCGTTTCCTCGTAGATGATACGTACGGCACGGTTGTCCAGATACTCTATCGTCTTGATCTTTAGGTCTACGTCTCCCTCATGCCCGGCCTCGTCGCTTGCCTCGATATGCAGGTAGACGAAGTCGTTTGTCTTGAGGGCCTCAAGGGCGGCGTGCGCTTTTCCCTCGTAGTTCGTGTCGTATAATCCGGTAGCTCCCTCTACGTGAAGCACCTCGAGGCCGGCGTAAACGCCGATTCCCCGGATGAGATCGACGGCGGAGATCACGGAACCTTTCCCGAAGCCGTACATCTCCCGCATCGTTCGCATGGCCGGACGGTAGCCCGGAGACCAAGGCCAGATACTGTTCGCCGGATCTTTCCCCGCTGCCATACGTTTGAGGTTCACCGGGTGATCCTTTAAGATCTCTTGGGACTTGAGGATTAATTCGTTTAATAAATCGGCGGTCTCTCGTGCTTCCGGAACTTCCGGTTTTATCATTAAAGGCCGGAAAGGATGGAGGGGTACGTCGTGTGGTGGCGTGCAATCCAGACGCTTATCGCCTCCTTTGATTACCAATAGGTGGCGGTAGGAGACACCCGTATAGAACTTGACACGGTCGGAACCTAATCGCTCGTTCAGGCATTGGATCAACTCGTCCGCTTCCTCCGTGGAGATATGGCCGGAAGAGTGATTCTTCAAGATGTCGCCTTCTACGCAGATTAAGTTACAACGCATCGCCATCTCGCCGGGCTGCAGGGCGACGCCTATGCTGGCGGCTTCTAATACACCCCGTCCCTCGTATACGGAGGGCAGGTCATAGCCTAATACCGCCATGTTCGCGACTTCGCTACCGGGATGGAAACCATCCGCTACGGTTTTCATCTGCCCGGTTACTCCCAGTTCCGCCAATTTATCCATATAAGGAGTCTTGGCGTATTGCATCGGGGTCTTGCCTCCCAGAGCCTCTATCGGCTCGTCGGCCATTCCATCGCCTAAAATGATAATGTGCTTCATACCTATCGAATATTAGCAATGGATATGATGTCGGCGAATACGCCTGCGGCTGTCACGTCGGCTCCGGCACCATATCCCTTGATGATCATTGGATATTCATGATATCTCTCGGTGGAGATCATGATAATATTGTTGCTGCCCTCCAGTTCATAGAACGGATGGTGGCTGTCTACGGCTTGTAGGCCTACCTCGCAAGCGCCGTTCTCCATCTTCGCCACGAAACGGAAGCGTTTGCCTTCCGCTTCCAGTAGCTGGCGTTTCTCCTCGAAACCGGCATCTGTATCCTTGATATTCTTCCAGAAGTCCTCAAGGGAACCCTCGAAGTACTTTTCCGGGATGAACAGGTTCCGTTTTACGTCGGCTTGCTCCACTGGATAACCGGCCTCACGAGCCAAGATAACCAGCTTACGGATTACGTCTTTGCCGCTAAGGTCGATACGTGGGTCCGGCTCGGCGTATCCGGCTTCCTTTGCCATATGGATCGCCTCGCTGAAAGGGATATCGGCGCTGATCGTATTAAAGATATAATTCAGCGTACCGGAAAGTACGGCCTCCAGTTTCAATATATGGTCGCCGCTATTGATCAAGTCGTTCATCGTATTGATGATCGGGAGGCCGGCGCCTACGTTCGTCTCGAACAAGAACTTGATGTCCCGGTGGCGGGCGGTCTCCTTTAGCTTGGTATAATTATCGTAAGAGGAGGAGGCCGCTTCTTTATTAGCCGCCACGACGGATACGTTATTGTTCATCAACGTCTCGTAAAGAGCCGCCACGTCCGGGCTTGCCGTGCAATCCACGAATACGGAGTTGAAGATATTCATCTTTACGATCTCTTCGCACAGATGCTCCGGGTTGCTCTCTTCCCCGTTCTCCTTCAGCTCCTCCAGATAATTGTCGAGGTTGATCCCTTCCCGGCATAAAAGGGCTTTCTTGGAGTTTGAGATACCTACGACATTCAGCTTCAAACCGTTTTGCCGCATCAGTTTCGGTTGCTGGATGCGTATCTGTTCCAATAAATTGCCGCCTACGGTTCCTACACCGGCGATGAAAAGGTTCAATACCTTATATTCGGATAGGAAAAAAGAGTCATGAATGGAGTTCAACGCCTTGCGAAGGTATTTATGCTTGATAACGAAAGAGATATTCGTCTCGGAAGCGCCTTGGGCGCAAGCGATCACGCTGATGCCCGCACGTCCCAGCGTACCGAACAGCTTACCGGCGATACCCGGGGTACGTTTCATGTTCTCGCCTACGATAGCGACGGTAGCCAGATCCTTCTCCGCTACGGTATCGTTCATATCACCCTGCGCACGTTCCAAGGCGAACTCGTCGTTCAATACTTGTACGGCCAAATCAGCGTCGGCGTTACGTACGGCGAAAGTCGTATTATTCTCGGAGCTGGCCTGCGATACCATAAATACGCTGATGCCATTCTTGGCGAGCGTCTTAAAGATCCGGTAGTTCACGCCGATCACGCCCACCATACCTAAACCTTGTACCGTGATCAAACAGGTATCGTTGATGGAGGAGATACCCTTGATGATGGCCTTGCCTTCCTCTTTCACCCGCTCTTTCGAGATATAGGTTCCGGGAGCGGTCGGGTTGAAGGTATTCAAGATACGGATCGGGATATTCTTATGATAAACCGGATAGATCGTCCGCGGATAGATTACTTTCGCCCCGAAGTTACACAACTCCATCGCCTCCGTGAAAGTAAGCCGGTCGATTACGTAGGCGGAGCTGATCACACGGGGATCAGCGGTCATGAAACCATCCACGTCCGTCCATATCTCCAAGGTGTTAGCGTCTAAGGCGGTCGCCAAGATGGAGGCGGTATAATCCGATCCCCCTCGTCCGAGGTTGGTAACCTCTCCGGTTTCGGTGCTGGAAGAGATGAACCCGGGCACCAAGGAAACCTTGGGCAGAGGCGAGAAGGTCTCTTTTATGAGCTTGTTGGTCAAGTCGAAATCCACGATATGCTTGTTGAATTGCTTGACTGTCTTGATATATTTGCGTGAGTCGAACAACTTAGCGTCCTTGATCACGTTCGAGACGATCAAGGAAGATAGGCGCTCGCCATAACTTACGATCGTATCGGATGTCTTGGCGGATAAATCGTTAATCAAATAAACACCTTTGAAAATATTGCTCAATTCATCCAGTAAATCCATCACTTTCTTCTGGACATCCATGCGTACCTCCTTGTCCTCTATCACTCCCTCGATCACGTCCAGATGGCGGGCGATGATCTCCGATAATTCTTTCTCGTAGGCAAGGTCGCCTTTAGAAGCCATGGTAGAAGTGGCCAGTAATTTATCGGTGATGCCCCCTAAGGCGGAGACAACCACGATTACGGGCTCTTCGATAGCCTCTACTATTTTCTTTACACTTAAGATACTATTCACGGAACCTACGGATGTTCCGCCGAATTTTAATACTTTCATCGATATGTATTTTTAATGGTTCATCGAGGATTGACAATCAAGAAAAGGCTTTTTCAGGATTAGCAACCGACAATACCCGATTGATTAAACTTATTTATGTAAAAGGAGAAATAAAAAAGGATGCAATACGAGATTGCGACATAGCGTGACGTGGTCTACGCGAATGCTTATTAATAGATTCTAACCCCCCAAGGGGTCATCAATGCCCATGTATAATATGAGGACTCTACACTCATCATTGATTTTGTATGCTACTTATTCTTTTTTATATTATGGGGGCAATATTACGCATTATTTTTCATATTGCAAGCGTTTTTGTCAAAAGATTGACTATTTTGTTGTTCAAGGTCCGCCCGGCTCTTGCTTTGGGTCACTAAATAGACACCGGAGAAAACAAGTGCGGCCGATACTAGTTTCGTTACGCTAAAACTATCCTGACCGATGAATACGGCGATAAAGGAAGCTACGATCGGTTGGATATAATTGTACATGCTGACGGTAGTCGGGCGGATTCGCTTTAAGGCCAGCGGTATTAATAAATAGGGTACGAACGTGGCCCCGAATAGCACGAAGAAAATGGCTCCCAGCTCTTGGCCGTCGAAGACCTCTTTATGGAAAGCCGGGGTATTCCAGATGGATTCGATAGCGAAAGGCAGGGTAATCAGCGTGGAGAACAGGAACATCCATTTCATCATCGTGACGGATGAGTACTTGAGCGTTAGAGGCTTGGATACTACCAAATAGATCGAGTACATGAATCCGCTAACCGTAATCAAGAGGTTTCCCCTAGACTGCTCGCTTGATTGGAACCTTGCGTGGATTGTAGTATTAAGGAGATCGCCCCGCATATACCAAGCAGTACCCCGAACGTTTTCATCCGTGTGATAGGTTCCTTTAGGATCAGGGCCGCCAAGATCATGACAAAGATGGGGACGGCGGTCGCTATGATGGAAGCGTCTACCGGCGACGTGGTATTCAATCCCCAGATAAACAGCCCTTGGTTCAAGCCTACTCCACAAAGGGCGCAAAGGCATAGAAGTCCCAAGTCCTTCAACGGCACTTTCTCATAGGGAACGAATAGGGAGGTGATCCAGAACATCACGCAAGCGAAGCTCATCCGCATACTGGTTAACGCCTCGGGTTGCACATGCTCGGGGAGTAGATATTTGGATACGGGCATATTAATGGCGAACAGGATGTTGGCCGCTAAAATAAGGAGATGCCCCTTTAGCTTTTCTTGATTCATCATAAGTACGATCCTAGATTGGTATAATATAATGTATACAGGCTTATGTTTTGGTGAGCAAAGGTCTTACTTTTTTTTGTAAATAAGAAATGATCCGTTAGTAAAGTGTTTTACATACGGATCATTGTCTGTTTAGTCAAGGATGCATCCCGTTTTTATTACGATGAAACGGCCGCTCCTCCCATGATATCCAGCAATTCGTTGGTGATGGCTTGCTGGCGGGTTTTATTATATTGCAAAGTTAATTGTTGGATTAAATCGTTCGCGTTGTCGTTGGCGGTCTGCATGGCCATCATACGGGCGGCGTGCTCGGCGGTTGAGGTGTCGAGTAGGATCGTATAGATGGTTAGGTTCAGCAATTTCGGGAAAAGCCGGTTACGCAACTCTTCCGCCGAGGGCTCAAGGATGTAGTCGGTGGCCGTTTCCGCCGCTTCCGTATCCGAGAGGGAAAGGGGAAGATACGTCTTGTGGGTTACGACTTGTGTCGCCATGTTCTTGAAATGGTGATACAGTAATTCCACCGGTCTGCTTTACCTGTGACGAACAGCTCCATGAGACGGTTCGCCAAGGATACGGCGCTTTCATAAGACGGTTTTTCGCCGATCGTGATGAAATCAGTGTCGAAGCTATAACCCGCTTTATGAAGCTCATCCGCTATTTTCTTGCCGATAGGGTAGAGGCGTACCTCTATTTGCTGGTTCTTATAAGTCTGGATCGTGGCGGATAACTCTTTCCATATATTGGCATTGAATGTCCCGCATAACCCCGTGCTCGAGGCGAATACGGCGATAGCCACCTTGCTCACCTTACGCTGTTCGGTGTAAGGTGAGTCTAGGTCGCATTCCGCCGAAAGAAGACCGTTTAAGATAGCGGATAGTTTATTAGCATATGTAAGTGTGTGCTCGGTTTGCGTCTGGGCATGATGAAACTTGGCCGACGATACCATTTTCATGGCGGCGGTGATCTTCTGCGTGCTCCGTATAGAGGCGATCCGGACTTTTATTTCTTTCAATGAACCCATAACTCCTTCGCTGTTTTTTCCAATATGCCTCGTATCTCATCATTGATAACGCCGGTCTTTAAGACATCCAGTACGTCCCGTTGATGAGAAGTCCGTAACTCTTGCAAAAACCTTGCCTCGAACTCATGCACCTTGTCCAATGGAACCTCTTTCAGCAGACCTTGCGTTCCGCAATAAAGGATCGAGATTTGCTCTTCCACCGGCATCGGGCTATATTGAGGCTGTATCAGTAACTGGGTATTCTTCTGCCCCTTATCGATCGTGAAAGCGGTGACGGCATCCATCTCGCCCCCGAACTTGGAGAATGATTCCAATTCACGGAACTGAGCCTGGTCGATTTTCAGCGTGCCGGCTACCTTTTTCATCGCCTTGATCTGCGCGTTACCGCCGACGCGCGATACAGAGATTCCGACGTTGATAGCCGGGCGGTTCCCTTGGTTGAATAAATCGGTCTCAAGGAATATCTGTCCGTCGGTGATAGAGATCACGTTGGTCGGGATATAAGCCGATACGTCTCCCGCCTGAGTCTCGATGATCGGTAAAGCGGTCAAGGAGCCACCGCCTTTCACCTTGTCTCTCATGCTTTCGGGGAGATCGTTCATCTCACGGGCTACCTCCGGCTGGTTGATGATCTTGGCGGCACGTTCCAATAGGCGGGAGTGCAGGTAAAAGATATCACCCGGGTACGCCTCACGTCCGGAAGGACGGCGAAGGATCAAGGAAACCTCACGGTAGGCGACCGCCTGTTTGGACAGATCGTCGTAGACCACCAAGGCGTGTCGTCCGCTATCCCGGAAGTACTCTCCGATGGCCGCTCCGGCGAACGGGGCGAAATATTGCATGGCTGCCGGGTCGGAGGCGGTCGCGCTTACGACAATCGTATAGTCCATGGCTCCTTTCTCTTGCAAGGTGTTCACCAAGGCCGCTACCGTGGAACCCTTTTGCCCGATCGCCACGTAAATACAGTAAACCGGGT
>VOFD01001745.1_pt1 | contig 144834 bp, 153 predicted proteins | sample 5384101 | NCBI WGS metagenome assembly VOFD01 (sample SAMN12384723, study PRJNA508395) | human gut metagenome | isolation source: healthy gut C | host: Homo sapiens | reverse complement strand
CCGGCGCGGTCATGACTACGTTGTAATGAACCGCTGAACAAGCACACCGCCCACCGCCAAGGAGGTGCAGCGGGCGGTGTACATATTGAAAAAAAGGAGGGCAGCTTTTGATTCAAAACTGGAAATTCCAGCGTGGAGACATTTTCTTCACCCGTTTTGACAACGCCATCGGTTCAGAGCAAAGCGGGAATCGTCCGGCAGTCGTTCTCCAGAACGATGTGGGAAATTTTTACTCACCCACGCTGCGTTCAGGCAGAGCAGATTTTTACCGTAGACAAGAGCAGGGTGCTGAAATTCCTCGGACACCTCACCCCGGAGGAAATGGACCGAGTGGATGATGCTGTCCGCGCCAGCCTTGCTCTGAACCCGATGGGGAGCATTCAGCGGCTTCCACCCATCATCCGCTCTACGGCGGCTTACGCACCGCCTGAGGTGGTTGACGGTAAGCCGCCCCTCTATCCCTACACACCCATCAAATCGTCCTTTGAGAACGCTGGGAGCGTTGAGGACATGATGCTGTACACCGAACTGGAAGCTGCGGTACACGCAATGATCCAGCGGCTGGAATATAGCTTCACGTTCAACCCCAGCCTGCTCACCATCCCAAAGCGTAAGCAGCAGGTTGCTGAAATTCTGAAAGAAGCCGAAACGTACATCTGGAGGATCAAGGAGGAAATGCGATGCGCCTGAAAGACAACACCAATCCCTTCATCCATGTCAACCCGCCGTACCAGCTCATGGTCATCCACAGCAGCAAGCTGGTCTATCCCCGCGAACTGTATCAGCGCGGTGTGGAGCGCAAGCGTGTGGAACTGATTGCCGCCCACTTCAACGAATATGTGGCAAATGAGCCGAAGGTCAGTTTCCGTAACGGTCAGTTCATCGTAACGGATGGGCAGCACACCATCGAGGGGCGCATCCTCCGCAACGGCGGCAAGGATCTGCCGATCCTCTGCAAGGTGTACACGGGCATGACCGTGGAGCAGGAAGCCCTGCTCTTTGCCGAGCAGAACGGCTTTTCCGCTCCGCTGACTGCTGGCATCAAGCTCCGCGCCAAGGTCGTAGGCGGCGATGCTATTTCCAAGGCGTTTCTCGCAGCCACCAACCGGGTGGGGTTGAGTCTCAATTATGACAGCCAGCAGCTGACCGATTACCGCATCGGCTGCGTTGGTACGGCTTTCCGGCTCTACAAGCAGATGGGCGAACCGCTCTACTGTGAAACGATGCGGCTGATCGTGGCAGCATGGGAGGGCAAGCCCGATTCGTTCCGGGCATCTGTTCTGAAAGGCATGATGCACTTTGTGGAGCTGTACCACGGCGAGTTCAGTGAAGAACGGCTGCTCCGTGCGCTGCGCAACATCCACCCGGTCGATATTTACCGCATCGGGCAGGACGACCCCGCAAAGCTGCGCGGATGGATGGAGTAGTATTTATAGACCGCTCTCCAGCGGAATGCTACAATAGTTTCAGGGTGCTGTGGATTGGTGAAAAATCCCTACCGTAAAGACGGTTTATTGGAGGCTCCAACCACAGCTTCTTTGTTGAAATGTTAATCAGTTAGATACCGCCAGACGGTTTATTTAGAACGAGGTTACAAGAGCAAAGAAGTCTGTGGTCCTGAACAGCATCGAAATAAATACGCCGGAGGTATCAAAATGGTTTGTGTTGGAATTGATGTTGCCAAGGATAAGCATGACTGCTGTATTCTCGACTCGGACGGAACGATTCGTGCCGACTGCTTTACCATCCCCAACAACATGGATGGTTTCAAGCAGTTGCTTCAGACGATTCGAGACTGTACCAAAAGGTCAGACAAAAAAAAAAAGTAGGACTTGAGGCTACCGGGCATTATAGCTACAACATCCTTGGGTTTCTTCTTGACAATGATCTGCCCGTCTATGTCATGAATCCTTTGCACACCAACCTGTACCGAAAAAGTCTCAGCCTTCGCAAAACCAAAACCGATCGTGTGGATGCAAGAACGATTGCAACTATGCTATTGTCCGATGTAGACCTCAAGTCCTACACGGATACAGCATACCACAACGAAGAGTTAAAGTCACTAACAAGATACCGATTCGATAAGGTTCGTGAAAGAGCCAAGCTGAAGCAGTCAGTGTCCAGACTGGTCACGATTCTGTTTCCAGAACTGGAGAAGCTCGTTCCCTCTCTCCATATTGCTTCGGTTTATGCGCTCCTCAGTGAATATCCCGGTGCAAAACAGATTTCAGAAATTCATCTCACCAAGCTGACAAACCTTCTTGTGACAGCATCCAAGGGTCGTTATGGCAAAGATAAGGCTATCCAGATTCGAGATGCTGCCAGAACTTCCATTGGTTCCGTTATGCCTGCTAAATCTCTGGAGCTGAAGCATACCATTAAACTCATTCGGGAACTCACCTCCGAGATTGATGAAATTGAAGTTTCTATTCAGAAAATCATGGATGAACTGAATCCACCGATTCTTTCTATTCCCGGTGTCGGTATCCAGTCAGCAGCCATGATTCTTGCTGAAATCGGTGATTTTTCCAACTTTGAATCTCCTGACAAAGTCCTTGCTTACGCTGGCTGCTCTCCATCTACATACCAGTCCGGAAAACTTACAAACTGTTACGCTCACATGGAGAAGCGTGGTTCGCGATATCTGCGATATGCCCTTTACAATGCGACCAAGTACGTCTGCTATTGGAATCCTGTCTTTGCTGAATACCTTGCCAAGAAACGTGCCGAAGGAAAGCATTACAATGTTGCCTTGTCCCATGCCACAAAGAAACTTGTACGGCTGATCTATGCTCTACAGAAGTCTGGAAAAGCATATCTTACAGCTGCCTGATTTTCTCCAGAGCCTGAGCTAACCCCAAGAACCACTTAGCTGGCGCAGCGAACCCTTGACAAACCGAAGCATTCAAATGCTATCCTGATTTTGCGAGGGCTGGCTGGGCTTGCTTTGCTGTTCTCTCCGTCGCCCTCGCTGTTCCAAGACCAGCATTTGAAGGCTGTTTGTCATGGGCAGCGAATGGTTGACGGATTTTTTCATTTTGGGGCTTGACTTTTAATAGTTAGTCTCCCATATGCACAAGGGGCATCCGCAAACCGCAGATGCCCCTTGTTACATATCAAAGTTCAATATACAGTGTTTCTGTATTTACTTAACACAACATATAGAGAAAAGAGGTATTCTATGCGCTCTCAGTTCACTTCGTATGAGCCGGTAAGCGGATGGTCGTTCCTAAAGACCGCTTTCTTCAGTGGATCACGGACAGCGTAAACGGCTAATCTGACATCCTTGATTCAAGAGGTTTCTTTTTCTATACTATTCCCGAAACGACTTGACATCAGGAAGGAGGCAATATGCCAAGCAAACGTTCACACGGCGAGGGTACGCTTCGCCACCGCAGCGATGGTCGCTGGGAATTACGTATGATGGACGGCTACCAGAAAGATGGTTCGCCGCGCTTCAAGACCTTCTATGGCAAGACCCAGAAGGAGGTCAAGCTCAAACTGAAAGAGTATCAGGATGCGCTTATCAGCGGTGTCCAGCTGGACACGATCCTGTACTTTGAGGATTGGGCTGATACATGGTTCGAGGGTCACAGGGATAATATCGCTCCCACGACACAGGAAAGCTACAAATACTGCCTGAAAATGCTCAAAGAGGGATTTTATCATCGCCCCTTGACCGTCATACGCCCCATCGACATCGAAAACTTCCTGAAAGGGATGCGGCGCGATGGCCGCTCGGATTCTTACATCAGCAAGGCACGAGGGATGCTCTACCAGATCTTTCAAAAGGCAGAAGCCAATGACCTTGTGCGCCGCAACCCGGTCCGGCTTGCTGAAAAGATGCGGGCATCCGGTACCGCAAAACGCAAGGAAGCCTTTACCACAGCGGAAGTCGCACACCTGATGAAGGTGCTGCCCGATGACCGCATGGGATTGAGCATTCGGCTTTTACTCGGCACTGGAATGAGAATGCAGGAACTTCTGGCTTTGGAGCCGCAGTTTATTGAAGAAGATGGCTCTGTCATTCACATCCGGCAGGCAGTAAAGGTCGTAAAAGGTACAGTCAGCATTGGCAGTCCGAAATCCAAAGACAGTATCCGGGATATTCCGGTGCCGCTGAATGTCCGCTCATGTGCCATCAAGCTGCGGGATACCACCGACCAGTTCATCTGGGAAAGTCCCAAAACCGGCTTGCCCTGCAATCCCACCCATTTCCGGGATGTATTCCGCAAATCTCTGGAAGAAGCGGGCGATGTCCGCTTGCTCACGCCGCACAGCTGCCGCCACACCTATGTGTCGCAGATGCAGGCATTGGGCGTGGATATCCAGACCATTCAGAGTATCGTAGGCCACGCCGATACCGAGATGACTGAGCATTATCTCCATGTTCAGGAATCCATTCGGCAGAGTGCGATCCAGTTGTTCAGCGAGGCGTTTTCGGCCTGAAAATTGGACGAAACAGCACTAATTAGACCAGATAAAATCGTTGGCATTGTGGTCAAAATTGTGGTCAAAACCAAATGAGGTCAGCCTACAAACAAAAAAATCCAACGATTTCTAACGTGAAATCGTTGGATTTATGGTCCGAGTGGCGAGAATCGAACTCACGGCCTCTTGAACCCCATTCAAGCGCGCTACCAAAACTGCGCTACACCCGGATATCGACCGCCGCTTCCCTACCGAAGCGTGGCGACAGGAGATATTATACGCGAATCACGGGTGTTTGTCAACAGTTTTTTGAAGATTTTTTAGATTTTTGTAAAATCCTCTGGAGCACGTTCTTTCTTTTTTGATTTCTTTGCGACAGGCGCGTTCTGTGCTGCCTCGGCCTCCTGCTGGCGCAGCAGCTTGTCCTTTTCCAGCAGCGGCTTGAGGTATTGGCCCGTGAAGCTGCCCTTTGCTTCGGCCACCTGCTCCGGGGTGCCCTCTGCGATGACCAGGCCGCCTGCGCTGCCGCCTTCGGGGCCGAGGTCGATGATATGGTCTGCGCATTTGATGAGGTCGAGGTTGTGCTCGATGACGATGACTGTGTTGCCCGCGTCTACCAGTTTCTGCAGCACCTCAATGAGGCGGTGGACATCGGCGATGTGCAGACCGGTGGTCGGCTCGTCGAGGATATACACCGTCTTGCCGGTGCCGCGGCGGGCCAGCTCATTGGCCAGCTTGACGCGCTGTGCCTCGCCGCCCGAAAGGGTGGTGGCGCTCTGTCCCAGCGTGACATACCCCAGGCCCACATCCAGCAGCGTCTGCAGCTTGCGGGCGATCTTGGGCTGGTTGGCAAAGAAGACCACCGCCTCCTCCACGGTCATGTTCAGCACGTCGGAGATGGTCTTCTCCTTGTACTTCACCTCCAGCGTCTCGCGGTTGTAGCGGGCGCCCTTGCACACCTCGCAGGGGACGTAGACGTCCGGCAAAAAGTGCATCTCGATCTGCAGGATGCCGTTGCCCTCGCAGGCCTCGCAGCGGCCGCCCTTGACGTTGAAGCTGAACCGTCCGGGGCCGTAGCCGCGCATCTTGGCGTCCTGCGTCTCGGCGAAAACAGCGCGGATGTCGTTGAACACGCCGGTATAGGTGGCCGGGTTGGAGCGGGGCGTGCGGCCAATGGGCTGCTGGTCGATGCCGATGACCTTATCCACAAATTCCAGCCCCTCTACCCCATCGCATTTGCCTGCGCGGGAGCGGGCACCGTTCAGCTCACTGGCCAGCGTCTTATACAGGATCTCGTTGATGAGGCTCGACTTGCCCGAACCGGAAATGCCCGTGACGCAGATGAACTCGCCCAGCGGGAAACGGACGTCGATGTTGCGCAGGTTGTTCTCGCGGGCTCCCTTCACGGTCAGGCAGCTGCCATTCCCTGCGCGGCGGATCTCCGGCACCGGAATGCGCTTGCGGCCGGACAGATAGTCGCCGGTGATGCTGCGCTTGGCCTTGCAGATGTCCTTCACCGTGCCGGCTGCCACGATCTCGCCGCCGTGGACGCCTGCGCCGGGGCCGACGTCCACGATATAATCCGCGCTGCGCATGGTATCCTCGTCGTGCTCGACCACGATGACCGTATTGCCGAGGTCGCGCAGATTTTTCAGCGTAGCGATGAGCTTGTCGTTGTCGCGCTGGTGCAGGCCGATGCTGGGCTCGTCCAGAACATACAGCACACCGGACAGCGCACTGCCGATCTGGGTGGTCAGGCGGATGCGCTGGCTCTCGCCGCCGGACAATGTGCCTGCCGAGCGGGCCAGCGTCAGGTAATCCAGACCTACACTCTGCAAAAACTGCAGGCGGTTCTTGATCTCCTTCATGATCTGGCCGCCGATCTGCTTCTGCTTTTCGGTCAGGTTCGGCTCATTTTCGGCGATGAAGCGCAGTTCATCCCGGATGGACATCTCGCAGAATTCGCTGATGTTCTTGTCCCCGATGGTCACGGCCAGCACCACCGGCTTCAGGCGCCGGCCATGGCAGTCCGGGCACTCGACGCCGGACATGAAGCTGCCGATCTCTTCCTTCATCCACTCGCTGTTCGTCTCGCGGAAGCGGCGCTCCAGATTTTCGACGATGCCCTCAAAGGTGTTGTAGTAGACGCCACTGCCGAACTCGTTGGTGCGGTGCATCTCGATCTTTTCGCCGTTGGTGCCGTACAAAAGGGCGTTGACGGCCTCCGTGCTCATCTCATTGATGGGCGTATCCAGCGTGAAACCGTACTTTTTGCCCAGGCCAAGATAATACATCTCGCTGACGGAGCCTTCGGCGTAATACCAGCCGCTGGCCTTGATGGCTCCCTGCCGAATGGACAGGCTCCGGTTGGGCAGGATGCGCTCCTCATCCACCCGCATGAACGTGCCCAGGCCGGTGCACTTTTCGCAGGCACCCAGCGGGTTGTTGAAGGAGAACAGCCGGGGCGACAGGTCGCTGATGGAGATGCCGTGTTCCGGGCAGGCAAAGTTCTGGCTGAAGGTCATGCACTCGCCGCCGATGACATCCACTTCCGCGATGCCGCCGGTCAGGGCCAGAGCCGTTTCCAGCGAGTCAGCCAGGCGGCCCCGGATGCCCTTGCGCATGGCGAGGCGGTCCACGACGATCTCCACCGTGTGCTTGATGTTCTTTTCCAGCGTGATTTCCTCGTCGAGGTCATAGAGATCCCCGTCGATGCGGACACGGGAGTAGCCGCCCCGGCGGGCTGCGTCCAGCTCCTTCTGCTGGGTGCCCTTGCGCTGGCGGACGACCGGAGCCAGTACCTGAAACTTCGTGCCTTCGTCCAGTTTCAGGACAGCATCCACCATTTCATCCACGGTCTGCTGGCTGATGACCCGCCCGCAGACCGGGCAGTGGGGCACGCCCACGCGGGCGTACAAAAGGCGCAGATAATCGTAGATCTCGGTCACAGTGCCCACGGTGGAACGCGGGTTGTGGCTCGTGGTCTTCTGGTCGATGGAAATGGCCGGCGACAGGCCAGTGATCTCGTCCACATCGGGCTTGTCCATCCGACCCAGGAACATCCGGGCGTAGCTGGACAGGCTCTCGACATAGCGGCGCTGGCCGTCGGCGTAGATGGTGTCGAAGGCAAGGCTCGACTTGCCCGAACCGGACAAACCGGTCATGACGATGAGTTTTTCGCGCGGGAGGGTCAGATTGACATTTTTCAGGTTGTGCTCCCGTGCACCTTTGATGACGATCTTATCGTTTGCCAAGGTACTTTCTCCCTCTTCTTTGTGTCTGTGCATGGTTCTGTTTGCGCTCGGTCTCGGCGGCCGAGTCCACGGTAGGGTTCTCACCCCGGCGCAGGCGGTCGATCTGGTCGCGCAGGAAGGCCGCGTGCTCAAATTCCAGCAGCTTGGCCGCTTCCTTCATCTCCCGGGTCAGGCGGTCGATGGCGGCTTCCCGCTCCAGCTTGCCCATCCGCCGGGTGTTCATCTTGGCGTTCTCGGCCTTGTCGCTGATCTCGATGGAATCCGGGATGGCCTTGACGATGGTCCGGGGCACGATGCCGTGGGCCTCGTTGTAGGCCATCTGGATGGCGCGGCGGCGCTCGGTCTCGGTGATGGCGCGGTCCATGCTGTCCGTCACCTCGTCGGCGTACATGATGACCAGACCTTCGGCGTTGCGGGCCGCGCGGCCAATGGTCTGGATCAGGCTCGTCTCACTGCGGAGGAAGCCTTCCTTGTCGGCATCCAGGATAGCAACGAGGCTGACTTCCGGCAGGTCCAGACCCTCGCGCAGCAGGTTGATGCCCACCACCACATCAATGGAGCCGAGGCGGAGGTCCTTGATGATCTCCATCCGCTCGAAGGTGTCCACCTCGTGGTGCATATACTTGACCTTGATGCCCTGTTCGGTGAAATAATCGGTCAGGTCTTCGGCCATTTTCTTGGTCAGGGTCGTGACGAGGACACGTTCATTTTTCGCCGTGCGGGCGTTGATCTCGCCCAGCAGGTCGGTCACCTGGCCCTCGACCGGGCGCACCGAGATGAGCGGATCCAGCAGGCCGGTGGGCCGGATGACCTGCTGCGCGATCTGTGTGCTGTTCTTCCGCTCGTACTCGCCGGGCGTAGCCGACACGAACACGATCTGGTTCAGCTTCGACTCCACCTCTTCGAATTTGAGCGGGCGGTTGTCAAACGCCGAGGGCAGGCGGAAGCCATACTCCACCAACGTTTTCTTGCGGGCAAAATCGCCGCCGTACATGGCGCGGACCTGGGGCAGAGTGACATGGCTCTCGTCCACGAAGAGCAGAAAATCCTCCGGGAAATAATCCAGCAGGGTGGTGGGCATACTGCCCGGCGCACGGCCCGACAGCACCGCCGAATAGTTCTCGATGCCCTTGCACATGCCGACCTCGGTCAGCATCTCGATGTCGTAATTCGTCCGTTGCTGGATGCGCTGGGCCTCGATGAGCTTGCCCTCGGAAGTGAACTGTTTGACCTGTGCGTCGCACTCGGCGCGGATCTTTTCCAGTGCCTTCGCCTTTTTTTCAGCACTGACGATATAGTGGCTGGCCGGGAAGATGGCCACATGCTTGACCACGTTCTGCTTGGCCCCGGTGACAGGGTTGAACTCGGTGATGCGGTCGATCTCGTCCCCAAAAAACTCCACCCGGATGGCTAGGTCGCTCATATAGGCCAGGTAGATGTCCACCGTGTCGCCGTGGACACGGAACTTGTTGCGGATAAAATTGATGTCGTTGCGCTCATATTGCAGGTCCACCAGACGCTTGCACAGCACATCGCGCTCCATCTCCATGCCGGGCCGCAGGCTGATGACCATGCTGCGGTAGTCGATGGGGTCGCCCAGCGAGTAGATGCAGGACACCGACGCCACGATGATGACATCCCGCCGCTCCGACAGCGCCGCCGTGGCCGAGTGGCGCAGGCGGTCGATCTCGTCGTTGATGGCACTGTCCTTTTCAATATAGGTATCCGTGCTGGGGATATAGGCTTCCGGCTGGTAGTAGTCGTAGTAGGAGACGAAATACTCCACCGCATTGTCCGGGAAAAACGAGCGGAACTCGGTGCAGAGCTGCGCCGCCAGCGTTTTATTGTGGGCCAGCACCAGCGTGGGGCGGTTGCACTGGGCGATGACGTTCGCCATCGTGAAGGTCTTGCCGCTGCCGGTGACGCCCAGCAGGGTCTGGCAGCGGTCGCCCCGCTCCACACCCTCCACAAGCTGCTGGATGGCCTGCGGCTGGTCGCCCGTCGGGGCATAGTCCGAGACCAGATGGAAGGTTTCATCTGCCATGCCGCTTTCTCCTTTCGATTGTCACAGAACCACAAATAGTTGTGCTTTTTGTGTTCAGTATAGCACAACTATTTTATAAAGTAAACAAGAAGTTTTTTGGACAGAGCAGGACATCGGGCAGTCTCCCCGCAAGTGAGACGGGGATTCCATACCCCGCCCTATTGCCTGCGGCAACAGGGTCCCACCCGTCGGACACTTGCTTGGGAGACCACCCGACATCCTGCCAGCTGACTCTGCCGCACGAGGGGAGTTTTCCTGCATTTCAGTACGGCCTTAACATCTCCCCGGTCGCAAGGTCGTAGAACGGCAGGCGGTTCTCCTCCCGCATGGAAAAATACTCCGTCTCGGTCAGGATGATGTGGTCCCGCAGAAGAACATGGACGAGCCCCAGCGCCCGGACGATGTTTTCGGTTGCCTGGATGTCCTCCCGCGAGGGCAGCGCCACGCCGTTTGGGTGGTTGTGGCAGAGCACGACCCGGTCGGTGCCGCCCTTCAAGGCTGCCGCCACCACGTCTTTGATGGCAAGGCTCACCCGGTCGCTGGTGCCGTCCTTGAGCCAGAGCGTCGCCCGGACCCGGCTGCGGCTGTCCAGCGCCAACAGAAGGGCGCGCTCCTGCGCGGCCCCGGCAAACAGGCCCATCAGGTGTTCTGCCAGCTGTTCCGTCGTCTTCAGGCAGCCGTTTCTGCCGGTGCGGCACTGGGTATAGTATCGGCAGACATCGGGCATCAGATGCAGCATCCGGGCCGTGGCCGGGCCAACGCCCTCCACCGTCATCAGGTCTTCCTCCGAGGCATCCAGCACCCCGGCAAAATCACCGAAGCGGTCGATGAGCTCGTGGGCCATCCGGTTCGTGTTCTTCCGCGCGTTGGTGATGTACAGCAGGCATTCCAGCGCCTCGTGCGGTTCCAGGCTGGAAAAGCCGTTCTCTGCCACCCGGCTGCGCATCCGCCTGCGGTGCCCGGTATGGATCTTTGAATCTTCCGCCATAAGTCGGCTCCTTTCGCGCGCTTTCTCCTCTTAATAGTACCCGATTTTCTGCAAAACACAAGGGCCCGGCCTAAATTTTCGCGTTGACTTCAGAAAACGAGTAGTTTATTATAAGGTTATCGCATCCATGCGCGGCCCATCCGCGCTTCAACATGAGGAACAGAACAAGAATGAAACAATACACTGCGACCGCCAACGACGACGGTGTGCGGCTCTCCCGCTTTGTACAGAGCGTGACCCGCGATCTTCCCACGAGTCTGCTGTACAAGAGCTTCCGCAATAAGCGCATCAAGGTCAACGGCAAAAAGGGCGCCCCCGAAGACCGCATCCAGGCCGGCGACCTCATCGAACTTTACATCAACGACGAGTTCTTCCCGCCGGAAGGAGCGAAGCCCGCACCGAAAGCCCCCAAAAAGCAGCCCAATCAGCCCAAGGTGACGATCATCTACGAGGACGAGAACATCGCCGTGCTCTACAAGCCCACCCACCTGCTCTGCCACAGCGACCGCACCGGCGACGCGAATCTGGTGGACGCCTTCACCCAGTACCTCGCGCAGAAGGGCGAGTACGACCCCCACGGCGAGAACCGCTTCAAGCCCGGCATCTGCAACCGGCTGGACCGCGGCACCGAGGGTCTGGTCATCGCGGCCAAGAGCTACGCCGCTCTGCGGGACATGAACGAGATCATCCGCACCGATCTGCTCAAAAAGGAATACTACACCATCACCGTGGGCATCCCCCAGAGCGGCCGCTTCACGGCCTGGTGGGAGCACGACGAGAAGAACAACAAGGTCAGCATCCACGCGCACCAGTCTCAGGATGAGCGCCGGAAGCAGATCATCACCGATGTGGACGTCCTGCGCACCGCCGGGCCGTTCGCGCTGTGCAGGATCGGCCTCATCACCGGTCGGACGCACCAGATCCGCGCCCACCTCGCCTACCTCGGCAAGCCGGTGCTGGGCGATATCAAATACGGCAACCGCAAGATGAACGAGCGCACCGGCACCAAAACGCAGGCCCTCTGCGCCGTCCGCGTCCGCTTCCTCGATATCCCGGAGGAGAACACCCTCCACTACCTCTCCGGCAAGGTCATCAAACTGAAAGACCCGCAGATCTTGAAGCAGTTCGACGCGCTGGACAAGAACAAAGAAAACGCCCATGAATAACTGTTTTGTAGAGACCGGCCGTCTGCTGCTCCGACGGCTGGAAGAGGCCGATTTCCCGGCTTACGCCGCCTATGCCGTGGACGACGAGATGTCCCGGATGATGGGCCGCGCCTTTCTGCACACTGAAACCGATATCCGCCAGAACTTCGACTGGCTCAAGGACAAGGAACCCCGCTGTTACGGCATCGTGGAAAAGGCCAACGAGCAGCTCATCGGCAACCTGAACATCGTTGCCCTCCCGGCTCCCCTTGCTGCCCTTCCGCAATTGCAGGGCAAACGCGGGCAGACGCTTTCCTTCTGCATCCGGCGGGAGTCCCAGCGCAAAGGGTATGCCGCCGAAGCCATCCGCGCCGTCATTGCCGAGCTTTTTGACGATGAGCACTTCGATTTCGTCCAGTGCGGGTGTTATTCGTTCAACATGCCCTCCCGGATGTTGCAGGAACGGCTGGGCTTTCAATTTCTGGCCAACCTCTGTGTTCCCACTCCGCAGGGCGAAGCACAGACCATCGAACACATTTTATGGAACCCAAGGAGGACTCCCATGTCTGATCTGAACGCCTATTTCAAAAGTGTCATCGACCAGGACACCGCATCGGTCGTTCTGTGTGACCTGAACCATACCATCGTCTACATGAACCCTGCCGCCATCCGCAATTACGCCAAGCACGGCGGCGCGGCGCTCATCGGCCGCAGCCTGCTCCACTGCCACAATGCCAGCTCGAACAGCCGCATTCAGGAAGTCGTGAACTGGTTCGCGGCCAGCCCGGAGCACAACATCATCTACACCTATCACAACGAAAAGCAGAACAAGGATGTCTACATGGTTGCCCTGCGGGACGCCGACGGCACCCTCATCGGCTACTACGAAAAGCACGAGTTCCGCAGCCCGGAGACGATGGAGCGGTACGCCTTTTAAGAGAAAGCGAGCATTGCCATGCAGAAGATCGACCGTTCCACCTGGCCCCGCGCGGAAAAGTTCGGCTTTTTCTCGGCGGTGTCCCAACCGTTTTACAGTGTCACTTTCCGGGTGGATGTGACGAACCTCCACGCCTACACCAAGCAGCGCGGGCTCTCGTTTTACTATGCGCTCGTGTATCTCGCGACGAACGCCGTCAATGCCGTGGAGAACTTCCGCTATACCATCCGGGATGGCGAAGTTTATCTGCTGGACGAGCGCATCCCCAGTTTTACCGACCTGAAACCCGGCAGCGAGGATTTTCACATCGTCACCCTGCCGCAGGAAGAAACGCTGGAGCAGTTCTGCGCCGCTGCCAAGGCCCGCAGCGAGGCACAGGCCCACTTCCTCGACCAGGACGACAAAGAGCTGGATGCCCTCATCTATTTTTCCTGCACCCCCTGGTTCGACCTCACGGCCCTGACCAACGAGCGCGATTTTGACCGCGACGACAACATCCCCCGCATCGCTTGGGGAAAGTACGTCCCGGACGGCGCAGGCCGCGAGACGCTGGGGATGTCGGTAGAGGTGAATCACCGCTTCCTCGACGGCATCCACCTCGGCAGATTCTACCAGACGCTTCAGGCGTCCATCGACGCGCTGGAGCCGTGAAAAAGGAGGCTGCGTATGTACCCCACCCGTGAAGAAGCCATTGCCCTGCTGGCGGAGGCCGAGCCGCACAACCCCGGTCCCTGGGGCGACCACAGCCGCACCGCCGCCCACTGCGCGGAGAAGATCGCCGCAGCCGTCGGGCTGGACCCGGACAAGGCGTTCGTGCTGGGCCTGCTGCACGACATTGGCCGCCGCTACGGCAAGCGGCACCTCGGCCATGTGTCGGACGGCTACACCTATATGATGGAGCTGGGCTATGACGAAGTGGCCCGCGTCTGCATGAGTCACTCGTTCAACGACCAATCCCTTGCCAGCTATGTCGGCCACAGGGACACCACACCCGAAGAAACGGCCCTTATTGAGCGGGAGCTCGCCACCATGGTCTACGACGACTACGACCGGCTCATTCAGCTCTGCGACTCGCTGGCGGATGCGGCCGGCGTCGTGGATATCGAGGAGCGGATGGCTGATGTCAAGCGCCGCTACGGCGATTACCCCCAGAACAAATGGGACATCAACCTTACCTTGAAAGCCCATTTTGAGCAGCTTGCCGGGCGCAGCATTTATGATGTTGTGGAAAAGGACAGCTACCGTCCTTCCACGTAAGACAAAAGCCACGCTTTCGCGTGGCTTTTGCTGTTTTTCTTATCGGTCCCACTTGTCGCAGAGGGCGTTGATCTGGTCGGCAAACCTGGCAAGGTCCTTGTTGGCCCCTCCCTCGTTGTGCTCGATGACCCGCAGCAGGCGCTTGCCTGCGCTGACCAGACGCTGGAAAACCGTGGCGGCGCGGCTGGCACCCTCACTGGGCCGACGCTCGACCCGCACTCTGGTGCCCTCCTGCACACAGACGGCCCCCTCGGCCCCGATGACCCACTGCGCCCCATTGTAGGGCGCACAGGCCGTGAAGCCTTCGTCGGTGAGGGTCTGGGCGAAGATGTTCTCCACCTCGTCGTCGCCGTGGACGATGAAGACCCGCTTGGGTTTGGGCGAAAAGGCGTTGATCCACGCCAGCAGGCCGTTTTTGTCCGCGTGGCCGGACAGACCGGTCAGCTGGCAGATCTCCGCCCGCACCTCGATGGCCTCACCGAACAGTTTGACATCGGTAGCACCTTCAATGAGGGTGCGGCCCAGTGTGCCGACGGCCTGATAGCCCACAAAGAGGATGGTACACTCCGGCCGCCAGAGGTTGTGCTTGAGATGGTGGCGGATGCGGCCGGCCTCGCACATGCCGCTGGCCGAGAGGATGACCTTCGGCTCCCGGTCGGCGTTGATCATCCGGGATTCGTCGCTGGTCACGCTGACCCGCAGGCCGGGGCACTGGATGGGGTCGATGCCCTGGGCCAGCAGGGCGCGGGCCGCCTCGTCAAAACAGTCGGGGTCGGTATCCCGGAAGATGCGGGTCGCCTCGATGGCAAGCGGGCTGTCGATGTACACCGGGAAATTGCCGTGGCCCTTGACCAGACCTTTTTCCTTGATCTCCCGGATGAAATAGAGCAGCTCCTGCGTGCGGCCCACCGCGAAACTGGGGATGACCACATTGCCGCCCCGGTCGAAGGTGCGCTGCAATATTCTGGCCAGTTCGCCGATGTAATCCGGGCGGGGGCCGTGGAGCCGGTCGCCGTAGGTGGACTCCATCACCACATAATCGGCATCGGTCAGATAGGTCGGGTCCTTGATGAGGGGCTGGTTCTGGTTGCCGATGTCGCCGGAGAAGACGAGCTTGGTGGTGGTGCCGTTCTCCGTCACCCAGATCGCAATGCTGGCCGACCCCAGCAGATGGCCCACATCCACGAACTCGATCACAAGGCCGGGGGCCAGTTCCAGTTTCGTGTTGTAATCCACGCCCCGGAACAGCTTGATGGCCGCTTCGGCATCCTGGACGGTATACATCGGCTCCACCGGCTCGGCACCGGAGCGCTTGCCCTTGCGGTTCTTCCACTCCGCCTCAAACTCCTGGATGTGGGCAGAGTCCCGCAGCATGATGCCGCACAGCTCCACGGTGGGGTTGGTGGCATAGATCCTGCCCCGGAACCCGTTGCGGGCCAGCAGCGGCAGCAGGCCGGTGTGGTCGATGTGGGCATGGGTCGCCAGCACACCGTCGATCTCGCCGGGGGCCACGGGGATAGGCTGGTTTTCATAGGTATCCTTGCCCTGCTCCATTCCGCAGTCGATGAGATAGCGCTGCCCGGCGGCTTCCAGAAGGGTACAGCTGCCCGTCACCTCATGGTTCGCGCCCAAAAATGTCAGTTTCATCCAAAAGCACCTCCTGATCGATGCTCTCTGCCATTCGCACCGCGTCCGCAGCAAGCGAAGCGAGACCGAGAGGTTTTGCACTTGTATTATAACATATTTTCTTTTTCCAATGCGTCCAAATCGCGCCGGGAATATCAAGCAGAACGCCGAATTTTCGAAAAATTTTTTATACAATCTTGACAAACCACCCCCTGCTGATATAAACTTAATTCGTATGACGTAACTTCTACACAGAGATTCAAAATAGAGAGGTTGTATTTTATGGTTCGTAACGATTTGCGCAACGTCGCCATTATCGCTCACGTTGACCACGGCAAGACCACGCTGGTGGACGCCATGCTGCGTCAGAGCGGTGCTTTCCGCGACAATCAGGTCGTGGCCGAGCGCGTCATGGACAGCGGTGATATCGAGCGTGAGCGCGGCATCACCATTCTGGCCAAGAACTGCTCCTGCACCTACAAGGGTGTCAAGATCAATATCGTCGATACCCCGGGCCACGCCGACTTCGGCGGCGAGGTCGAGCGCGTGCTGAAGATGGTCAACGGTGTTCTGCTGCTGGTCGATGCAGCGGAAGGCTGCATGCCCCAGACCCGTTTCGTGCTGCAGAAGGCTCTGCAGCAGAACCTGAGCCTGGTGGTCGCCATCAACAAGATCGACCGCCCCGATGCCCGCATCAAGGAAGTCATCGACGAGGTCCTGTACCTGCTGATGGATCTGGGCGCTACCGATGAGCAGCTGGACTGCCCCATCCTGTTCTGCTGCGGCCGTCAGGGCACCGCAAGCCTGGACCCGGATGTGCCGGGCACCGACCTGATCCCCCTGTTCGACACCCTGCTGAGCACCATCCAGCCGCCGGAAGGCGACCCGGAGGCTCCGTTCCAGATGCTGGTCTCCTCGGTCGACTACAACGAGTTCGTGGGCCGCATCGGCATCGGCCGCATCCAGAACGGCGTTGCCCGCGTGGGCGAAGAGGTCCAGGTGTGCGACTGGCACAACCCCGACCTGAAGATGCGCGGCCGCCTGACCAAGCTGTACGACTTCCAGGCCAACGGCCGCCAGCCGTGCGACAACATCACCGCCGGTGATATCGTCGCCTTCTCCGGCCTGCCCGATGTCACCATCGGCAACACCCTGTGCTCTCCCTCTCAGGTCGAGCCGCTGCCCTTCGTGAAGATCAACGACCCCACCGTCGAGATGACCTTCTCCGTCAACGACAGCCCGCTGGCCGGCCGCGAGGGCAAGTTCGTCACCAGCCGCCAGATCCGTGACCGCCTGCAGAAGGAACTGCTGAAGGACGTCGCTCTGAAGGTGGAGGACTCCGCTACCACCGATTCCTTCCGCGTCATGGGCCGTGGTGAGATGCACCTGTCCATCCTGATCGAGACCATGCGCCGCGAAGGTTATGAGCTGCAGGTCTCTCCCCCCGCACGTTCTGACCAAGATCATCGACGGCAAGACCTACGAGCCTATGGAGCATGTCGTCATCGACGTGCCCACCCAGTATCAGGGCGCTGTCATGACCGGTCTGGGCACCCGCAAAGCCGTCCTGCAGCAGATGGAGTCTCTGGGCACCGACCGTGTCCGTCTGGAGTTCCGGATGCCCAGCCGCGGCCTGTTCGGCTACCGCAACCAGTTCCTGACCGATACCCACGGCGAGGGCATCCTGAACCAGATCTTCGACGGCTACGACGTCTGGGCCGGTATGATCGCCAACCGCTCCACCGGCTCTCTGGTCAGCTTTGAGACCGGTGAGGCTGTCACCTACGGTCTGTTCAACGCACAGCAGCGCGGCACCCTTCTGGTCGGCGCTGGCGAGAAGGTCTACGAGGGCATGGTCATTGGCTACACCGCTTCCGGCGAGGACGTCGATGTCAACGTCTGCAAGACCAAGCATCTGACCAACACCCGTGCTTCCGGCTCCGATGACGCTCTGCGTCTGGTGCCCATCAGCAAGCTGAGCCTGGAGGGCTGCCTGGAGTTCCTGGCACCCGACGAGCTGCTGGAAGTCACCCCGGAGAACCTGCGTATCCGCAAGCAGATCCTGAACCACGACCAGCGCATGAAGGCCAAGAGCAAGCTGAAGTAAGCGCTCTCCTTCTTCCAAAACAGATCAACGGCACCGCAAGCCCCACGGCCTGCGGTGCCGTTTTTTGTGTTTGTCTGCCTTTCCATTTGCAAACCGGCTCCATTCTCTGTATAATAAAGAAAACTCCATCTCACTGCGGCGCTGTGCCGCGTGAAAGACGCAAACAGGGAGGTTTTGTTATGAACGACATCATTCAGGCCATGGAGACCCGCCGGAGCATCCGGCAGTTCAAGCCCGACATGCCTCGCAAGGAGGAGCTTCAGCAGATCATCGAGGCCGGTCTTTACGCCGCCAACGGCAGAGGCCGACAGGGCGCGATCATCCTGGCCGTGACCAACAAGAAGCTGCGCGACAGGCTCTCTGCCCTGAACCGCGAGATCGGCGGCTTCCCGGAAGGCAAAGACCCCTTCTATGGTGCCCCGGCGGTCCTCATCGTGCTGGCAGACAAGAGCTGCCCCACCGGCATCTACGACGGCAGCCTCGTCATGGGCAACCTGATGCTGGCCGCACACGCACTGGGTCTGGGCAGTATCTGGATCCACCGCGCCAAGGAGGAGTTCGAACGCCCGGAGTACAAGCAGCTGCTCAAAGACCTCGGCATCGAGGGCGAGTGGGAAGGCATCGGCCACTGTGTCGTCGGTACCATCGACGGCGAAGCTCCGCAGCCCGCACCCCGCCGGGACGGCCGGGTGTTCTGGGCCGAATAAGCAGGCGCAAAAAAGGAACGGCATACCAGACGGTGTGCCGTTCCTTTTTGTGCTTAATTTGCCGCGTAGGCGCTGCCAGGCGTCCAAGCATTGGCAGCCGAATACTTTGCGTGGTTGCGCAGATAGGTGACCCAGGCACCGTAGCCGTTGCCTGCCGAGAAATGGATGCCGTCCGGAGCGGCCAGCACCTCTTTCAGGTTGCCCTCGCCGTCGGCGAAGGTCTCCCACAGGTCGAGGTAAACGCAGCCCTTGTCCGCTGCCAGCAGGGCCAGCTGCTCATTGACCGAGCGGATGACGTCCGACGCAAGGCCGGGCTTTTCCGCCGCAGCGGCCGGGCGCACCGGCGGGATGGACTGGACGTAGATGACGCAGTCATTGCCCAGCGTCTGCCGCAGCAGGTCCAGCATCTGGCCGTAGTAGGCCAGGAAGCGGTCTGCCGCGCCCAGCGTGGTCAGGGTGTTGGTGCCCAGCAGAAGATAGAGCTTTTTGGGGTGGGCAGCGGCCAGCACATCCAGTGCAACCTCCTCGCCGCGGGTGGAGCTCTTGACGGCGCTGCGGTTCACGATGGCGTCCGGGCCGACGCCGGTGTAGCCGCAGATGAGCGCACCGCCCAGGTTGATGTTGTAATCGGAAAAGCCCACGGTCAGGCTGTCACCGAGGAAGGCTGCATCCGCAAAATAGCTCAGGTCCACCTGCCCGCAGCTGGGGCTGGCGGATGGTGCTGCTGTCGTGCGCCTTGACCGTGTAGCCGCCCGCCGTCTGCCGGGCCGGGCCGAAGTTCTCCAGCGTCACGGCAGCGGCTCCGGTATCTGCCGTGCTGCCCGCACCGCCGGAGTCCGCTGCGGTCTCCCCGCTCTCCCCCGCTGTGCTGTCGGCCGCTGCGCCCTGCATGGGCAGCGGAGCCAGAATGTTCTCGGCCATGCCGCTGGAAGTCGCGGTCTGCGGCTGCTCGCTCTCCTTCGTACCGTTTTCCAGAATGGCCGTCACGGCCAGCGAGAGCAGCAGAATGGCTGCAATGACCCCTGCCAGCCGCAGCCCGGTCCCTGCACGGCTGCGCCTGGCGCGGCCATGCGCCGAATGATATTCGTGTGAAATTCCCATCGTCGTTCCCCTTGCCTTTTTTATATTTACGGGTAGTATCCCTCAAAAATTGCATCGCATTCCGGGATCGCACCGTTTTTTGTGCCATATGACCATTATTGTATCATAATTTTTTTGCCTGTGCAACCAATCAGCTCTTGCATACAACAGGCAAATGGTTTACAATAGAAGCGTAGCAGGAATTGTGCCGTTTTCATTGAAGTGCTTGCACATCCTGCATTCTTTTTGTACGACTTGCGGCGAATGGCTGCGCTTGTTCCGGGAGCAGTGCAGGGCACCCGGAACAGTTTCAGAACGCAGCCGTCCGTTTTGCGGGATGTAACAGTTTTTTTGGATAAGAAGGAGGTTCTCATGGCGAAAAACGTCATCATTGGCCAGAGCGGCGGCCCCACAGCCGTCATCAATTCCAGTCTGGCAGGCGTCTACAAAGCCGCGATCAGTCTGGGAGCTGAGAAGGTCTACGGGATGCAGTACGGCATCGAAGGCCTGCTCAAGGAAGAGATGCTGGAGCTGAACGTTCTGCTGAACGACCGCATGAGCATCGAGCTGCTCAAGCGCACCCCGTCCAGCTATCTGGGCAGCTGCCGCTACAAGCTGCCTGACCCGGATGTGGACGCCACCCCGTTCGTCAAACTCTTCACCCTGTTTGACAAGTACGACATCTGTGCGCTGTTCTACATCGGCGGCAACGACTCGATGGATACCATCGCCAAGCTCAGCCGCTATGGCGCGCAGGTGGGCAGCCCGGTGCGGTTCATCGGTGTGCCCAAGACCATCGACAACGACCTGTGCCTGACCGACCACACCCCCGGCTACGGCTCGGCGGCCAAGTACATCGCCACCATCCTGAAGGAAGTCATCCGGGACTCTTCCGTCTACAACATCCGCAGCGTGACCGTGGCCGAGATCATGGGCCGCCACGCAGGCTGGCTGGCCGGTGCGGCCTGCCTGGCCGGCGGTGATGACTGCGAAGGCCCGGACCTCATCCTGCTGCCGGAAGTCCCCTTTGATGCGGACCGCTTCCTGGCCAGGGTGGACGAGCTGCAAAAGAGCAAGCCCAATGTCATCATCGCAGCCAGCGAGGGCGTGAAGACCGCCGACGGCACCTATCTGTGCGATCTGGTCTCCACCGCCGGGCAGCTGGACGCCTTTGGCCACAAGGCCATTCTCAGCGGCACCAGCCGCTATCTGTCCGACCTCATCCACGACCGGCTGAACTGCAAGAGCCGCGCCATCGAGTTCTCGACTCTGCAGCGCTGCGCCAGCCATCTGGCCAGCCGCACCGATGTGAACGAGGCCTACGCCGTGGGCGGTGCGGCCGCTGCGGCTGCTTTTGCGGGCGAGACCGGCAAGATGATCTCGCTCAAGCGCATCTCCAACTACCCCTATCAGTGCATCACCGAGGCCGTGGATGTCCAGAAGGTGGCGAACCTTGAGAAGAAGGTCCCGCTGGATTGGATCACCCCGGACGGGATGCAGGTCACGGCGGCATTTGAGGAATATGCCCGCCCGCTGATCCTGGACGAGGTGACGCCTGTTTACGTCAACGGCACCCCGCGTCACATCCGCCTGTAAGTTTTTCCCCCCGCATCCTCTTTCCCGCAGTCTGTTTTCGTGCTCCTGCACGATAATATAAAGCCGAAACAGAAGAAAAGGAGAAATCATCATGGGTAAAAATGCAATCGTTGGCCAATCCGGCGGCCCCACCTCTGTCATCAACGCAAGTCTGGCAGGTGTTTTTGAGAGCTGCAAGAACCGCGGCGCACAGGTCGTTTACGGCATGTGCAACGGTGTCGCCGGTCTGCTGGAGGAAAACGTTGTAGACCTGTCTCAGTACCTGACCGACGACCTCGACATCGAGCTGCTCAAGCGCACGCCGTCCAGCTTCCTGGGCAGCTGCCGTTACAAGCTGCCCGACTGGCACGACGACGAGGCGGTCTACAAGAAGCTGTTCGCCATTCTGGAGAAGTTGGACATCGGCTACTTCTTCTACATTGGCGGCAACGACTCCATGGACACCATCGGCAAGCTGGCCGACTACGGCAGCCGTGTGCAGAGCAGCATCCGCTTCATGGGTGTGCCCAAGACCATCGACAACGACCTGATGGTCACCGACCATACCCCCGGCTACGGCTCCGCTGCCAAGTACATCGGCGTCGTGATGAAGGAGATCATCCGCGATGCCACCGTCTACGGCACCAAGTACGTCACCGTTGTCGAGATCATGGGCCGCAACGCCGGCTGGCTGACCGCCGCCGCTGCGCTGGCCAAGAGCGACGACTGCGAGGGCGTAGACATGATCTGCCTGCCCGAAGTGCCCTTCCATGTGGACCACTTCGTGGAGAAGGTCCGTACCATGCAGGAGAAGAAGCCCAGCATCGTCATCGCCGTCTCCGAAGGCGTCAAGCTGGAGGATGGCCGCTATGTCTGCGAGCTGGCCGACGATGTCCACGCAGTGGATGCCTTCGGCCACAAGGCCCTGACCGGCACCGCCCGCTATCTGGCCAACGTCGTGGCCCGCAATCTGGACACCAAGACCCGCTGCATCGAGCTTTCCACCCTGCAGCGCTGCGCCGGCCACCTGACCAGCCGCACCGACATCACCGAGGCCTATCAGGTCGGCGGTGCTGCCGCCAAGGCTGCCTTTGAGGGCGTCACCGGCCAGATGGTCGCCCTGAAGCGCATCTCCAACAACCCCTATCAGTGCACCACCGAGCTGCACCCCATCAGCGAGGTCGCAAACCTCGAAAAGAAGGTGCCGCTGAGCTGGATGAACGCCAACCACACCCAGATGACCGAGGAGTTCCTGGATTATGCCCGTCCCCTCATCCAGGCCGAACTGACCCCGCTGTACATTGCAGGTCTGCCCCACCACATCTACCTGAAGAAGTGATTTCTCTTCTGTTTCCCGGCGCATAAGCAAGGCCCCGTGCGGACACATTGGTCTGCACGGGGCCTTTTTGTCTGTTCGTTTGTCAGGTCACACCGTGGTCTCGACGCGCGGCGCACCGCCCGCGATCTCCTCGGCGGTCAGGGGCCGGGCCGGGGCGGCGGGGGCATTCAGGCGCTCCTTGGCAACGGCCAGCATCAGCTTGATGCGGTTTTCCTGATTGACCCTGGTGGCGCTGGGGTCGTAGTCGATGGGGGTGATGTTGGCAGCGGGATACAGCGCACGGATCTTGTTCACCATGCCCTTGCCCACGATGTGGTTGGGCAGGCAGCCGAACGGCTGGGCACAGACGATGTTGCCGTAACCGCCCTGCACCAGCTCGATCATCTCGGCGGTCAGCAGCCAGCCCTCGCCCATCTTGGCACCCAGCGAAATGATGCCGTGAGGCTTTTCCACCAGTTCCTTGAAGGGGCCGGGCGCATAGAACCCGGCATCGGCAGTCGCCTTGAGCATGGCGCGCTCGACGCTGTCCAGCCAGTTGAGCAGCTGGTCGGTGCCGACCTTGACGGCCAGCTTGCCGCCGTAGAGGACATGGTCCTCGCCCATGTTGAAGATGCAGTACTGCACAAAGCCCATCAGGCCGGGGAAGTTGACCTCGCAATCCTGGCTTTCCAGGAACTTTTGCAGGTCGTTGTTGCCCAGCGGGCTGTATTTGACGTAGATCTCACCAACGACGCCGACCTTGACCTTCGGCACACGGGTGACGGGGATGGTGGCAAACTCTTTTGCGATGAGCGGGAAGGTGTGCTTCATCTCTTTGGAGGTATAGCCCTTGCCCGCCAGCAGGACGCGGCCCAGCCGCTCGACCCAGAGGTCCACCATCCTGTCAGCGCTCCCCTTCACGTTCTCGTAGGGGGCCACCTGATTGCGCAGGGCGCAGAGCAGGTCGCCGTAGAAGATACAGGCGATGGCCCGGCGCGCCAGCGGCAGGGTCATCTGGAAGCCGCTGTCCTTCTCCAGACCGGAGAAGTTCAGGCTGGCAACCGGGATCTGCGGGTAGCCCGCCTTGACCAGCGCCTTGCGGAGCAGGTGGATGTAATTGGACGCACGGCAGCCGCCGCCGGTCTGGGTGATGAGCAGGGCAGTGTGTTCCAGATCATACTTTCCGCTGTTCAGCGCGTCCAGAAACTGGCCGATGACCAGCAGCGCCGGATAGCAGGTGTCGTTGTGGACGTATTTCAGACCCAGCTGGGCCACGGCGCTGCCGCAGTTGCCGAGGATCTCGCACTTGTAGCCGTCGAACCGCAGCGCGTATTCCAGCAGCCGGAACTGGGTAATAGCCATGTTGGGGATGAGGATGGTGTGGGTCTTCTTCATCTCCGGGGTGAATTTGGGATAGTTGTATTCCATAGGTTCCTCCTATGTATCATTGTAACGTTGCCTGAAGGCACTCGGCGCTGTCCTGTATCATATGCCGTGCCTGAGAGGTCAGGGTTTTATTTCCGGTCCTCGTCCCGCTCATCCAGCGCCGCGAACAGGCTGCGCAGGCGGATGTTCACCGCGCCCAGGTTGGTGATCTCGTCGATCTTCAGCTGGGTGTAGAGCTTGCCGCCCTCCTGCAGGATCTCGCGGGTCTCGTCGGTGGTGATGGCATCGACGCCGCAGCCGAAGGAGACGAGCTGCACCAGATCCATATCCTTCTGGGTGGTGCAGTACTTGGCCGCTGCATACAGGCGGCTGTGATAGGTCCACTGGTTCAGGACCCTGGTGGGGAACTTTTCCACCCGGTCCGAAATGCTGTCCTCGGTGATGACGGCAGCGCCGTGGCGGGTGATGAGGTGGTCGATGCCGTGGTTGACCTCCGGGTCCACATGGTAGGGGCGGCCGGCCAGCACGATGATGCGCCTGCCCTGTCGGCGGGCCTCGTCGATGATCTCGCTGCCCTTGACCCGGATCTGGGCCATGTGGGCCTCGTGCTCGGCGTAGGCGGCGTCTGCTGCGGCCTGCACTTCCTTCTCGGAGATGCCGCCGAAGTAGCGCGGGAGGACCTCTTTGGCCATCTTGCGGACGAAGTCCTTCGGGCGATGGATGCCCACGTAATCATAGATGAACTTCTTGCCTTCCAGCTCCGGGCAGTTTCCGGCCAGAACCTCCGGATAGTACGCGACCACCGGGCAGTTGTAGTGGTTATCGCCCAGCCCCTCGTCGAAGTTGTAGGTCAGGCAGGGGTAGAAGATGGCGTCCAGCTGCATCTGGCTCAGGGCCTTGATGTGGCCGTGGCTGAGCTTGGCCGGGAAGCAGGCCGTATCGCTGGGGATGGTGGCCTGACCGGCCAGATACAGCCCGCGGCTGGACACCGGGCTGGTGTGAACGGCAAAGCCGAGCCTGGTCCAGAAGGTGTGCCAGAACGGCAGCATCTCATACATGTTCAGGCACAGCGGGATGCCGATGGAGCCGCGCTTGCCGGGCACCGGCTTGTAGCCTGCCAGAAGCTGCTGTTTGTAGGCGTAGAGGTTGAGGCTGTTGTCCTCGCTCTTGCCGGTCACGGGCTTATCGCAGCGGTTGCCGGAGATGAACTTGCGGCCATCGGCGAAGGTGTTGACGGTGAGCTGGCAGTGGTTGCCGCAGCCGCCGCACTTGACGCTGACGACCTTCTGGTCGAAGCTCTTCAGCTCCTCCAGCGTCATCACGGAGGAAGTCTCCCTGTGGTTCCTGGCGCTCTGGCGCTGGCCGAACAACGCAGCACCGTAAGCGCCCATCAGGCCGGCGATGTCGGGGCGGATGACCTCGACGCCCATCTCCTTCTCGAAGGCGCGGAGAACGGCCTCGTTGTAGAAGGTACCGCCCTGCACGACGATCTTGCGGCCCAGCTCTTCGGGGCTGGAGGCGCGGATGACCTTGTACAGCGCATTCTTGACGACGCTGATGGACAGACCGGCCGAAATGTTCTGGATGGATGCGCCGTCCTTCTGGGCCTGCTTCACCGAGCTGTTCATAAAGACGGTGCAGCGGCTGCCCAGATCCACGGGGCGGTCGGCAAACAGGCCCAGCGCGGCGAACTCCTTGACGTCATAGCCCAGCGCCTGCGCGAAGGTCTGCAAAAAGCTGCCGCAGCCGGAGGAACAAGCTTCGTTCAGGAAGATGTTGCTGATGGCGCCATCTTCGATCTTAAAGCACTTCATATCCTGGCCGCCGATGTCGATGATGAAGTCCACATCGGGCATAAAATATTTGGCGGCGGTGAAGTGCGCCACCGTCTCCACCAGACCGTAATCGCAGCGGAAGGCATTCTTGACCAGCTCTTCGCCGTAGCCGGTGGTGGTCACGCTGGCCACATGCAGGCCGGGGTGCTCCTGATAGATCTTGATGAGCTGCTCCTTGATGAGGGGCAACGGGTTGCCGAGGTTCGGCTGATAGTTGGTATACAGGATCTGGCTCTTCTCATCCACAACCACCAGCTTGACGGTGGTGGAGCCGGAGTCGATGCCGATGTGCACGGGGCCGCACTGTGCGCTGAAGGGCACATGCGGCACACTGTGGGACATGTGGCGGGCATGGAAGGCCTCGTACTCCTCCTTGTTGGCGAAGAGCGGAGGCTCGCTGGCGTAGGTCGCCGTAGCGGCGTACTCATCCAGCGCCCCGGCCACCGCGGAGAGGTTGAACTCTTTGTCTGCATAGAGCGCCGCACCCAGTGCCACATACAGCAGGCTGTTCTCCGGGCAGGTGCCGGTAACGCCCAGCGCCTCGTCGAAGCTCTTGCGCAGCACGGTGCTGAAGGTCAGCGGGCCGCCGAGGTAGAGGATGTTGCCCTGGATGGGGCGGCCCTGTGCCAGACCGGCAATGGTCTGGTTGACGACCGCCTTGTAGATGCTGGCGGCGATGTCCTCGGTGCGGGCACCCTGATTGATGAGGGGCTGCACGTCGCTCTTGGCGAACACGCCGCAGCGGGAAGCGATGGTGTAGGTGCGCTCAGCCTTTTCGGCGGCTTTGTTCATCTCGTCAGCGCTCATCTTCAGCAGGGTGGCCATCTGGTCGATGAACGCACCGGTGCCGCCGGCGCAGCTGCCGTTCATGCGGACTTCGGTGCCGTTGGTCAGGAACAGGATCTTCGCGTCCTCACCGCCCAGCTCGATGACGCAGTCCGTTGCGGGAACGAACCGCTTGACCGCCACGCGGGTGGAGAACACCTCCTGCACGAAGGGCACACCGCAGCTGTCTGCCAGGCCCATGCCCGCCGAGCCGGAAATGCTCAGCAGCGCCTTCTGACCGTGCAGCTGCTCGGCGTCGATCCGGCGCAGCAGCTCCTGCGCCTTTTCCAGGATATGGCTGTAATGACGCTCATATGTCGAATATACAATCGAATCGTTTTCATCCAGCACCACGCACTTGATGGTAGTACTGCCGATGTCAAGACCTACTCTCACGTTTTTCTTTCCTCCTGAAGGAACTTCCTGCCAGTTTTCGGGCAGGGCCGCTCTGCCGTCCTCTGCCCGAAAAGTAGTTCGTTAGCGAATCATCTGCAGGACTCGCATACAGTTGTATTATACTCAAAACCGCGAAAACAATCAATTGGTGTTTTCCATTTTACACGCAAAAAATAGTATTTTCCGCTCATAAAGTTAAACATTTTGTTAATTTCACGGAACTTTCGGCCGTATTTTTCCATAAAACAGCTAAGATTCTTTACTGAGAGTGGATTTTGGCAGACAAAACGCGCTGCGCATCGGTGGGCAGTCCATCCCGCCCGATGCGCAGCGCGTTCATGATCACATTGCAAGATATTCTTCTACTGCCTTGTCCAGCAGCCGCCCCAGGACGGCTTTGGAATCTGCGGTCAATTTCCTGCGTGCCTGCGGGTGAGCAGATACAGCTCGCGGCGGAGCTGATGCTGCAGCGCGGTGGTACTGTGTTCGTCCGGGTGGGACGGCTGCGAGCGGAACTCGACCGTCGTTTCGATGGGGAACGGCCGGGTGGGCAGCGGCAGTGTCAGCTCTGCCCGGACACCCTGCGGTGTGCGGGGCAGCAGGGCAAGCTCCCAGCCCAGCTGGCGGCAATACCGGCGGCAGAGCAGCAGCCCCGCCTGCGCACCGCCCAGAAAGCGGCGGCGGTTTTCGAGCCAGCCCTCCCCTTCCGGCAGGCCGCAGCCATCGTCCTCGATGGTCAGGCGGATGTCCTGCCCGGTCTGCCGCAGGCACACCTGGATGTTCCCGCCGGGCGCGGCGGCACGCAGGGCGTTCGAAAGCAGATGAAAGCAGATCTGTTCGGCCATTTCCTGGTCGCCCCAGACAAGGCACTGCTCCAGCCCGCCGCAGTCTACGGTGAGCTTCGTGCTGCTCTGGGCGTCGATCTCACCGCGCAGCCCTTCCAGCTGCGCCAGCAGGCGGCACAGGTCCACCGGCCGCTTCTGCACCGGTTCCTCCGGAGCCGAAAGCTCCATCAACTCCCGGAACGTCCGTTCCAGCCGGGCTGCTTCCTGCTCCATGTCCTCCAGCGCCTGGGCCGTGCGGGCATCCTTCAGCGGCTGTAAGTGCATCTGTAAATATTCCCGGTTCTGTTCCAGCAGGCGCAGTGAGTGCAGAAACGCTGTTTCCAACTGTTTTTGCGGAAATCCCGCTTCGTCCTGCCTGCACATATCCACCGTTCCTCCTTACCGCTGTTCCCGCACGATGATGCCGCGCCGCAGCACGGTCTGCTGCAGCGAGTAGACCAGCCTGCCGGTGGTGACTTTGAGCCCGGTCAGGCCGTTTTCCGCCTTGAAGTGCTCCCATTCCACCGGGTGCCGTGTCTCCAGCCCTTCGACCAGACGGCGCAGGCCGCTGTCCACAGCGGCCACCGTGATGTGATATTGTTCCGCGACGCCCTGCAAGATCTCTTTGCGGAGCGCCAGTTTTCCATCGGCTGAACAGGCGATCTGTACCGCCAGCGTGAGGTATTCGCAATTGGTGTCCGGCTGCGGGAGCTTCCACAGCTCGTACAGGTGGGTGCAGAACCGCTCGATCTGCATCGAGTTCCGGCCGGGGACGCCCAGCAGCCCCCGCAGAAGGTCCCGCAGATGGTCGTGCCCGACGCCGTAAAAACGGCTGCCCGGCTGCAGGTGGGCGGCGGTGATGTCGTCGACCCAGCCGTCGCCCTGCAACAGGAGCGGCGGGTGGCTGGGCAGGCGGTTGAGCTTTTCGAGGAAGGTCAGGCTGTCCATATCCTCCAGCTGGCTGCTCAGCACCAGCACATCAAAGCACCGCTCCTGCCGCAGCGCCTGCAGGACCGGCTCCCCGCTCTGGAAGCAGGTGCATCGGATGATGGTGCTCTGCTCTTCCAGATAAAACTTCCGGATGCGGAGTTCCCGGTCATCGTAGCTCATCAGAGCGACGCGCAGGTTCTCCGCATCCCGCTCACCGGGCACCTGCGGCACCTCCGTTCTGCTCTGCTTCCAGCACCGGGAGCCAGTCTGCGATCACATCGCCCCAGATCTCTGGCTGCACGGCATTTTCACACAGATATTGCAGCAGCCGGTAGCCTGCCTCCGGATGCAGCGGAACAAACTCGCTGACCTGCTGTTCCCGCTCGCCCTTCCGGTCCAGCGTCAGGTGGCAGCCGCCTTCTGACGCATCCAGCGCGTAGACCAGCGTATACGCGGCCTGATAGCCCTTGATCGACGAGAACTGCCGGATCAGCGGGGCATACGTTCGTTCCATAAAAGACTCCTCCTTGCTGCTGTGGTTGCCATAATCTTCCGGTCTATGGCTTTTCATTCCTATTTTATAGAGCAGCACAGAGAGATGCAATCCCCTAAAAAGCGTCAAAATGTGTCGTTTTGGTGTTTGCTCTGCCCGGTTCACCTCGCGTTTTTCGCCAGAGAAAAGCCGATGGAAACTGCTTTTCTTTGTCAAGGATACCACCTTTTCCGCCCAAAAGCAAGGGACCGTAATTTTCTCTTATCTTCCAGAATCTCCCCTGTCGGGAGTCGGCGGAATGCCACGATTTGTTCACATTTTTCTGATAAAATAAAGTGATATTTTTGTTCCGGCGGCTTTGGCACTCCCCTCAGCCGTGTTTGCAGAAAGGCAGAATCCATGCTTCAACTCAAAAAGATCCACAAGCAGTACAAGACCGGCGACCTGGTCCAGACAGCCCTTGACAAGGTCAGCCTGAACCTCCGCGACTGCGAGTTCGTCGCCATCCTTGGCCCCAGCGGCTCCGGCAAGACCACCCTGCTGAACATCATCGGTGGTCTGGACCGGTATGACAGCGGCGACCTCATCATCAACGGCATCTCCACCAAAAAGTACACCGACCGCGACTGGGACTCCTACCGCAACCACACCATCGGCTTCGTGTTCCAGAGCTACAACCTCATCCCCCACCAGACCGTGCTCGCCAACGTGGAGCTGGCCCTGACCATCTCCGGCGTATCGGGGGCCGAGCGCCGCCGCCGGGCCACCGAAGCACTGCAGAAAGTGGGTCTGGGCAACCAGCTGCACAAGCACCCCACCGAGATGTCCGGCGGCCAGATGCAGCGGGTGGCCATCGCCCGCGCCCTCGTCAACGACCCGGACATCCTGCTGGCCGACGAACCCACCGGCGCACTGGACAGCGAGACCAGCATCCAGGTCATGGAGCTGCTGAAGGAGGTGGCCCAAGACCGCCTCGTCGTCATGGTCACCCACAACCCGGAGCTGGCCCACCAGTACGCCACCCGCATCGTTCAGCTGAAGGACGGCGTCATCCGCTCCGACACCGACCCCTTCGAGCCGGACACCGCCCAGCTTGCCCCGCCGGTGCACAAGAGCATGGGCCGCTCGTCCATGTCTCCCCTCACCTCGCTGAGCCTGAGCTTCAACAATCTGCTGACCAAAAAGGCCCGCACCCTGCTCACGGCCTTTGCCGGTTCCATCGGCATCATCGGCATTGCGCTCATCATCTCCCTGTCGGCAGGCGTCAACCAGTATATCGACGATACCGAACGCTCCACCCTGTCCGAATATCCGCTGCAAATTCTCAGCAGCGGCATGGACCTGACCTCGATGCTCACCTCCGGCTCGCCGGCGTCCGCTTCCGGCACGACCGCCGAGGAAGGGATGGTCCCGGTGCGGCAGCTCATCACCCAGATGGTGGCGGGCATCACCTCCAACGACCTGAAATCCCTCAAGACCTATCTCGAAAGCGACGACTGCACCATTGCTGAGGATGCCACCTCCATCGAGTATTCTTATAATGCGCAGCCCCAGATCTACCGGGAAGACGCCGATGGCTCCATCCGTCAGGTAAACCCGGATTCTTCCCTCTCCAGCCTGGGCATCAGCTCCACAAGCTCCACCAACAGCATGATGTCCTCCATGATGAACACCAGCGTGTTCTATCAGCTGCCCGAAAGCGATGAACTCTACAACTCCCAGTACGAGGTCAAGGCGGGCCGCTGGCCGGAGAAGTACAACGAATGCGTTGCCGTGCTGGGTGCCGACGGCACCATCACCGACTATGCGCTGTACGCCCTCGGCCTGCGGGACAGCGCCGAGCTGGACAAGATGATCCAGCAGTTCGCCCAGAACCAGAACGTCGATGTTCCCACCGACTTCAAGACCTATCGGTACAGCGATTTCATCGGCATCCAGTTCAAACTGGTCAACGCGGCCGACCGCTATCTGCGCGACGATGACCACAACGCCTGGGTGGACAAGTCCGACGACAAGGACTTCATGAAGAGCCTTGTCGCATCCAGCGAGACCCTGACCGTGGTGGGCGTCGTGCAGCCCAAAGAGGATGCCTCTGCTTCCATGCTGTCCTCCGGCATCGCCTATCCGGCCGCCCTCACCCAGCACGTCATCGCCGCCGCAGCCGACTCTCAGATGGTCCAAGACCAGCTGGCCTCCCCCTCTATCAACGTGATGAACGGCGAACCCTTCGGTGCCGAAGACGCTTCCGCCTTTGATATGAGCAGCCTGTTCCGCATCGACACCGACATGCTCAAGAGCGCCTTCCAGTTCGACACCAGCAAGCTGAATTTCGACCTCAGCGGTGCATTCGATTTGGACAACGGTTCGGTCGATCTCGGCTCGCTGCTCGACCCCGACGATTTCCAGCTGGATCTGGACCTGACCGAAACGCCTGACCTGGACATGAGCACCCTGACCGACCTCTTTGCCAACATGGACCTTTCCGTCTCCGAAGACAAGATGCAGGAGCTGGCCCAGAAGGTTCTGGTCGGCTACAAGGACTATGTCATCGGGAACGGCATCCTGAACCTGAACAAGATCAGCTTCTCCCAGTACCTCAAGAGCGATGCCTTCAAGACCCTGATGAACGACGCCATGGGCGAACTGTTTGACCAGGACGCCCTGCAGGCCCAGTTCTCGGAGGCCATGCAGACGGCGATGTCCACCCTCATGGAAAGCTACTCGTCCCAGATCTCCGAGACGCTGCAAACCCAGCTGGGCAGCGCGATGCAGACGGCCATGACCAAGCTGATGACCCAGATGAGCCAGAACATCCAGAGCCAGATGCAGCAGAGCTTCTCCCAGCTGGGCAGCCAGATGGAGAGCGCGCTGAAGATCGACGCCACAGCCTTCCAGAAGGCCATCCAGTTCAACATGAGCGAGGACGACCTGACCGACCTGATGAAGTCGGCCATGCTCTCCTCCACCGCCACCTACGACAGCAACCTGCAGACGCTGGGTTATGCCGACCTCGACGCCCCCAGCCAGATCAAGATCTATCCGCAGGACTTTGACCACAAGGCGTCCGTCGTGGCCAAACTCGACGCCTACAACGACAACATGCGGTCCCAGGGCGCGGACGACAAGGTCATCCAGTACACCGACGTCGTCGGCACCCTGATGACCTCCGTAACCGAGATCATCAACATGATCTCCAACATGCTGGTCGCCTTCGTCTCCATCTCGCTGGTGGTCTCGTCCATCATGATCGGCGTCATCACCTATATCAGCGTGCTTGAACGCCGCAAGGAGATCGGCATCCTGCGTGCCATCGGCGCGTCCAAGCGGAACATCTCCGAGGTGTTCAACGCCGAGACCTTCATCATCGGCCTGTGCTCCGGCGTGATGGGCGTCGTACTGAGCGAGATCCTGCTCATCCCCGGCAACATGCTCATCCAGAAGATCTCCAACGGCACCAACGTGGTCGCCCGCCTGCCGCTGAACGCAGCCCTTGTGCTGATCGTTCTGGCCACCGTGCTGACCATCCTCGGCGGCTTCATCCCCGCCAAGGGCGCTTCCCGTTCCGACCCCGTCAAGGCCCTGCGGTCGGAATAAGTCACATCACAACAAAAAAATCCTTCCGGCAATTGCCGGAAGGATTTTTTGTTATTTTGTGATTACCACTCGGTGTCGTCGGCCCCATCCGCACCCACGGTGGTGGCGACTCTGGCGCGGCGGAACATGCTCTCCACCACAGCGCAGTACTTATCGGCCAGGCAGACGATGATGGCCTCGCGGCAGGTGGGCACATGCCGGAAGGTCAGCGGCCACATGTGGCTCTGGATGATGTCCTGCTCCTTCTTCGTGATGTGGAAGTAGTGCTCCGCATTCACGCAGGCCGAGCCAGGGTGCGAAAAGCCGTGCATCTCAAACAGGCGGCGGATGCCATGGAAGCTGCTCGTCTTGTGCCAGTCGTACAGGTAGAAATCGTGCAGAAAGCCGCCCACCGCCAGCGCGGTCTCGTCGGCACCCAGATGGAAGCGGCGGTTGAGCCAGAAGCTGACCAGCACCACATTTTTGCAGTGCTGATAGGTGGTCACGTCGCCATGCTGGATGAACTCCCGCATCTCCTGCACTTTGGGATGGTGGTCATACTGTTCCAGAATGGCGTAAAGCTGCTCACGTTCAGTCTGAGAAAGCTGCATTGCTTGGGGTCCCTTTCCTCTTAAAAATCAACATCAGGAGCGGAGCTGGACGGGGTTGGAATTGCCGAAGTTCTCGGCGCTGCTGGGGTTCTCGCGCTTCAGGCTCATGTCCACCAGATACTGCCGGCTGCCGTCGCCCATGGCATCCAGCTCCGCGAGCTTGGCCTTGGCGGACTCCACATCCGGATACCACTGGATGAGGAAGAAGTTCTCTGCCTCGACGCCGTAATAGATCCACTGGCCGTCTGCCCGGAGCAGGTCGTCCAGATGGTCCACCTCTTCGCCATCCGGCAGGCCGAGGCCCTCCTCGGCATAAAGACTCTCCGGCTCCACCTGGAGCACCTCAATCACCTGAATGGCGCTCTGAAGATATTCATCCTGCGAGATGCTCTTGTCGGAGAGCTCCCAGCCCGTCAGGAATGCCTGCATCATCAGGTTCTTGACAGAAATTTCCGGCCGCATTGCCATAAATGTTCCCTCTTCCTTCCGGGCGGTGTGCCCGGCGTTTGTTTTCGCTGACCAGTATACGCTAAAATTTGTTGCAGGTCAACTATTTTTTCATGAATTTTTTGTAGAACTATACAAATCCAGTTTATTCCAGATGGAAGTCGAAGGTGTCGTTCAGCCATTCCACCGCCAGCCGCACCCAATGGGCGCGGTGGGCGCTGGCGGCATCCACCTCTGCGGTGGAGATGCTGGTGCCGTGGACCCCCTTCTCGAACAGATGCGCCTCACAGGGAACATGGTTCTTCCGCAGCGCTGCAAGGAGGAGCAGGGTGTTTTCCACCGGGACGGTGGCGTCCTCCATCGTGTGCCAGACGAAAACCGGCGGCGTATCCGGCGTGATCTTTCCTTCCAGCCCGAATCTCTGGTGCTCCGCCCGGTCTTCGCTGCCCGAAAGCTGCACGAAACTGCCCCGGTGGGCATACTCCCCCGCCGTGATGACCGGATAGGCCAGCAGCACGGCATCCGGCTTCCGGCTGCGGTCTGCCGCCTCGCCGGGGCAGTCGAGCACCGCACCGGACAGCGCCAGATGCCCGCCCGCCGAAAAGCCGCAAACGGCGATCCGGTCCGGCAGGATGCCCCAGCGTTCTGCGTTCTGCCGCAGCAGCCCGATGGCCGCTCGGAGCTGGCGCAGCGGCTGGTGATTCCGTGCCCCCTCGCCCACGCTGTAGGTCAGCACGGCGGCGTGATACCCTGCCGCTGCAAACTGCAGCGCCACCGGGTCGGCCTCGCGGGCACTGACGTGTTCGTACCCGCCGCCGGGCACCACCAGCACCAGCGGACGGCGCAGCGCGTTCGGCATGGCCGGAGCCGGGCTGCGCAGATAAAGTTCCAGCTTCCCTCCACCGGGAAGCGCACACATTTCAAACTGCATCGAAGTCATTCCTTTCCGACTTTGTCGGGACTATTATAATGGGTTTGGAGCCGGAATGCAAAGAGAACCGCAAACATTTCTGAACTTTTTATGAAACCCCTTGATTTTTGATTCGAAGCGGTGTATATTAGCACTCGAAAGTTATGAGTGCTAAGCCGCCATCCCGAACTCCGGCTCTCTGGCACCGAATCTGAACAAAAGAGGTTTTATATTATGGCGAAGAAAGAATTTCAGGCGGAAAGCAAAAAGCTGATGGACATGATGATCAACTCCATCTACACCAACAAGGAGATCTTCCTGCGTGAGCTGATCTCCAACGCTTCGGACGCCATCGACAAGCTGTATTATAAGAGCCTGACCGACACCTCCGTCGGCATGAACAAAGGCGATTTCCGCATCCTGCTCACCCGTGACAAGGACAGCCGCACCCTGACCGTCTCCGATAACGGCATCGGCATGACCAGGGAAGAGCTGGAGTCCAACCTCGGCACCATCGCCCACTCCGGCTCGCTCGACTTCAAGAAAGAGAACAAGGACGAGAACATCGACATCATCGGCCAGTTCGGCGTCGGCTTCTACTCCGCCTTCATGGTGGCCGACAAGGTGACGGTCATCTCCAAGGCCTACGGCTCCGACGAGGCCTGGCAGTGGGAGTCCAGCGGTGCGGACGGCTACGAGATGAACCCGGCCGAAAAGGACACCGTGGGCACCGACATCATCCTGCACATCAAGCCCAGCACCGATACTGACAACTACGAGAACTTCCTCGATGAATATGGCATCGCGGCCATCGTCAAGAAGTACAGCGACTATGTGCGCTATCCCATCCAGATGGAGCGCGAGAAGAGCCGCCAGAAGCCCGAACCGGACCCCAAGCCCGATGACTACAAGCCGGAGTGGGAGACCTACACCGAGCTGGAGACCCTGAACAGCATGGTGCCCATCTGGAAGAAGCAGAAGAGCGAAGTCTCCGACGAAGAGTACGCCGCCTTCTACAAGGATAAGTTCAACGACTATACCGACCCCGCCCGCGTTATTGTCAGCCGCACCGAGGGCACCGCGAACTACAACGCCCTGCTCTTTGTGCCCAGCCACCGCCCCTACGACTTCTACACCAAGGACTACGAGAAGGGTCTGGCTCTCTACGCTTCCGGTGTGCTCATCATGGAAAAGTGCGGCGACCTGCTGCCCGATTACTTCAGCTTCGTCAAGGGCATCGTGGACAGCCAGGACCTGAGCCTGAACATCAGCCGTGAGATGCTGCAAAAGGACAACCAGCTCAAGCTGATCCACAATGCACTGGAAAAGAAGATCAAGAACGAGCTCCACGCCATGCTGACCAACGACCGCGAGAAGTACGAGGCCTTCTGGAAGGAATTCGGCCGCCAGATCAAGTTCGGCGCTTACTCTGATTACGGAATGCACGGCGAGCTGCTGCGCGACCTGCTGCTGTTCTGGTCTGCCAAGGAGCAGAAGATGGTCACTTTGCAGGAGTATGTGGACAAGATGCCCGCTGAGCAGAAGTTCATCTACTTTGCAGCCGGTGACTCCACCGACCGTCTGGCCAAGCTCCCTGCCGCTGAGCTGGTGCTGGATAAGGGCTACGACGTGCTGCTGCTGACCGAGGATGTGGATGAGTTCTGCCTGCAGATCCTGCGCACCTATCCCCGCAAGGATGCCGAGGGCAAGGACGGCACCGTTGAGTTCAAGAACGTCAACAGCGGCGACCTGGGCCTTGAGACCGAGGACGAGAAGAAGGCCGCCGAGGATGCCACCGCCGAGAACAAGCCCCTGTTCGATGCCATGAAGGATGCGCTGGACGGCAAGGTCAAGGAGGTCAAGGTCTCCACCCGCCTGAAGGATCACCCGGTCTGCCTCTCCGCAGACGGCCCGCTCTCCATCGAGATGGAGAAGGTCCTCTCCAAGCAGCCCGGCAGCGAGGGCGTCAAGAGCGACAAGGTGCTGGAGCTGAACATCCATCACCCCGTCTTCGCCGTGCTCAAGGCCGCACAGGAGGCCGGTGACACCGAGAAGCTCAAGAAATACAGCGACCTGCTCTATGCACAGGCACAGCTCATCGAGGGCCTGCCTGTGGATGACCCCGCCGCGTATGCCGAAGCTGTTTGCAGCCTGATGAAATAAGGCTTTTACTCCCAGATAAATTATCCCTTAACAAAAGAGCCGCGTTCCGCTATAATAAGGTGGAACACGGTTCTTTTCATTTTAGGAGGAATTTGCCCCATGGAGCCAAAACGCAGCAACCATTTCCTTGCCCATCTCCCCACCATCCTTCTGCTGGTGCTGTTCGCCATGTCGCCGTGGCTGGGCATCCTGTTCTTCATCCTGCGCGCCATCGACCGGGACGCCGAGAAAAAGGAGCAGACCAACGCCGACCCCGCCCGCGACAGCCACGCAGAGGACGCCCGCACCGCACAGAGCGCCGCCTCCGTCCAGCGCAGCGAGACGATCTCCGACCAGGATGTCCCCTCCGCCGAGCAGAAGAGCGCCAAGCAGTGGTACAAGACCCTCACCACCCTGTGCACCATCTTCGGTGCCATCTTCCTGCTGGTTGGCATCGGCGACTTGGCCGATGCCATGGAGGAGCTCTGCTGGGACCATGAGATCGACTGGGGTGAGCTGCTGACGGCGCTGGCCCAGACCATCGGCGGCGGCGCAGCCCTCTTCACCGGCCTGCGGATGGACCGCGCCCGCAAGCTGGAACGCAAGCTCGACAAGATCGTCGGCGACCGGGACAACATCGCCCTGGGCGAGTTGTTCGCGGCGGTCGGCATCGACGCAGTCCGTGGCCGCGCTGCGGTGGAGCACGCCATCGACCACGGCTATTTCGGGGCCGATGCCTACATCGACTACCGCACCGACACCCTTGTCGTGCGCGGGGCCGCACCCCAGCCGCCCAAGGAACCGCAGCCGGAGCCGGAAGCGGAACCGGAAGACCTGTACGCCTCCCTTCAGCAGCAGCTGCGCCCGCGCCAACGATGCCATCCCCGACCCGGTGATGACGGCCAAGATCTCGGCTGGAAGAACTCAGCGCCCGCATCTTTGCTCTAGCCAAGAAAGACCCGGATAAAAAGGCCCAGCTGCAAAAGTTCATGGATTACTACCTGCCCACGGCCCTCAAGCTGCTGAACACCTACGCCCAGCTCTCGGCGCAGGATGTGCAGGGCGAGAACATCACCGACGCCAGGCAGAGCATCGAGCGCTCGATGGATCTGCTCATCACGGCCTTCGAAAACCAGCTGGACAAGCTGTTCCAGTCCGACGCGCTGGACGTCTCCGCCGATGTGGCTGCACTGGAAGGGATGCTGAATCTCGACGGCCTCACCGGCCCGGACTTCCACTGACCCGCTGGCAAAATCCAATCCTCCATATCGGAACTCTGGCCCTGATCGACCCGCAGCCGACCGTTCTTTGTGGGTTGTGGTCAATGCTTTTCCGGTTTGGAGGATTTTTTCAGCTCTGTTGCAGGAATTTCTGCACAAATTTCGTGCCGGATTTTCTGGCAACTTTGCATTCAGATGCAACAATAACGCATGGTCTTTTGGGCACAGATTCTTTATTATAGGAGTATCGAAAGAATCCCACGGCCCGCCGCATGGGCTGTGACGAAGTTTGCACGATTTGTTCAGAGGAGGAACTCGCCATGATGAAATCCGTTTCTGTCTGGAAACAGGAGCTGGCAGGCGGCGCCCACACCGAGCGTCTGGCCTCGCTGTACTGCTGCGCCCCCGAACAGACCCCCGCACAGGCAGCCCGCTACGCTGCTGTGCTGGACGGGCTGGAAAAAACGTTTGGTGCCCACACCGAGGCCGGGCTGTACAGTGCCCCGGCCGCACCGAGATCGGCGGCAACCACACCGACCACCAGCACGGCCGTGTGCTGGCCGGCAGCGTCAACATTGATATGATCGCAGCCGCCGCCCCCAACAGCCTGAACCAGCTGCGCGTCCAGAGCGAGGGCTATGACCTGTGCGTCATCGACCTGGCCGACCTGACGGCCCGCAAGGAAGAGGAAAACACCAGCGCCGCCATCCTGCGCGGCGAGTGCAAGGCCTTCCAGGAGCGCGGGGCCAGCCTCTCCGGTCTGGACGTCTACATTTCCTCCAACGTGCCCAAGGGCAGCGGCGTCTCGTCCTCTGCCGCCTTCGAGGTGCTGATCGGCGTCATCCTGAACGACTGCTTCATGACCGAAAAGGTCTCCCCCATCGCCATTGCCCAGATCGGCCAGTGGGCAGAGAACGTCTACTTCGGCAAGCCCTGCGGCCTGATGGACCAGATGGCTTCCAGCGTCGGCAACATCATCACCATCGACTTTGCCGATCCGGCCCACCCCGTGGTCGAGCCTGTGCAGGTCGATTTCTCCAAGGCCGGCCTTGCGCTCTGCATCCTGGATTCCGGTGCAGACCACGCCGACCTGACCGACGAGTATGCCGCCATCCCGGCCGACTGCCGCGCCGTGGCAGCGGTCTGCGGCGGCGAAGTTTTGCGCGATGTGCCGTTCGAGACCTTCCTTGCCAACCTGCCGGAGTGCCGCAGACAGTGCGGCGACCGCGCCGTCCTGCGCGCTTTCCACGTCTACGCCGACAACGACCGGGTCGCAAAGCAGGTGGACGCCCTCCGCGCGGACGACTTCGAGACCTTCCTTGCGCTGGTCACTGAGTCCGGTCTGAGCAGCTGGGAGTACCTGCAGAACGTCATCCCCGCCGGGTATAAGGAGCATCAGGAGGTGGCCGTGACCATCGCCGCCGCCAAGCACTTCCTGCACGGCGAGGGCGCAGTCCGCGTCCACGGCGGCGGCTTCGCAGGCACCGTGCAGGCCTTTGTGCCGCTGACCCGGCTCGATTCCTTCAAGGCTGAGATGGAGGCCATCCTCGGCAAGGGCCGCTGCCACATCCTCTCCATCCGCCCGGAAGGAGGCGCTGTCCTGTGATCTCCACTGCCATTCAGCAGCTCGTCAACTATGGTCTGGACACCGGCCTCATCCTGCCGGACGATGCAATCTACATCCGCAACCAGCTGCTCATGACCATGCAGCTGGACAGCTTCACCGAGCCGGAGGGCGAAGTCTGCTACAAAGACCTCGAATCCATCCTGAAAACGCTGGTGGACGATGCTGTATCGCGCGGTGTGTGCGCGGACAACTCCACCGCCCGCGACCTCTTTGACACCAAACTCATGGGCGTCCTGACCCCGCGCCCCTCCATCGTCCGCGCCAACTTTGAGGAGCGGTACGAGGAGGAAGGCCCCCAGGCTGCCACCGACTGGTTCTACAAGTTCAGCCAGGACACCGACTACATCCGCCGCTACCGCATCAAGCGGGACCTGAAGTGGGTCACCAAAACGCCCTACGGCGATCTGGACATCACCATCAACCTCTCCAAGCCCGAAAAAGACCCCAAGGCCATCGCCGCCGCCAAGCTGGCCCCCCAGAGCGCCTACCCCAAATGCCAGCTCTGCGTGGAGAATGAGGGCTATGCGGGCCGGATGAACCACCCCGCCCGCGAGAATCACCGCATCATCCCGCTGACCATCAACGACAGCGCGTGGAATCTGCAATACAGCCCCTACGTCTACTACAACGAGCACTGCATCGTGTTCAACAGCCAGCACACCCCATGAAGATCGAACGGGCCACCTTCCGCAAGCTGCTGGACTTCGTAGCACTGTTCCCGCACTACTTCGTGGGCTCCAACGCCGACCTGCCCATCGTGGGCGGCTCCATCCTGACCCACGACCACTTCCAGGGCGGCCACTACGAGTTCGCCATGGCCAAGGCTCCCATCGAGAAGAGCTGGACCTTCCCCGGCTACGAGGATGTTGAAGCCGGCATCGTCCACTGGCCCATGAGCTGCATCCGCCTGACCTGCGAGGACGACGCCCGTCTGGTGGACCTGGCCGACAAGATCCTGACCGCATGGCGCGGCTACACCGACGAAGCCTGCTTCGTCTACGCTGAGACCGACGGTGAGCCGCACAACACCATCACCCCCATCGCCCGGATGCGGGACGGCAGATTCCAGCTGGACCTCGTGCTCCGCAACAACATCACCACGCCGGAACACCCGCTGGGCGTCTACCACCCCCACGCCAAGCTCCACCACATCAAAAAGGAGAACATCGGCCTCATCGAGGTCATGGGTCTGGCGGTGCTGCCCAGCCGCCTGAAGCAGGAGCTGTTCGACCTGGCCGACCTGCTGACCGCGCATGTGCCCACGGCCGACTACCCCGAAGCCCTGCAAAAACACGCTGCCTGGGCCGAGGAGATCCTCGCCCGGCACCCGGAGCTGAATGCTGATACGGTCCACCTCATCCTGCAGGACGAGGTCGGCCATGTCTTCGCCGAGGTCCTGGCCGATGCCGGTGTCTACAAGCTGGACGAAGCAGGCCGTGCAGGCTTCGTGCGCTTCCTCGAATCCATAAAGTGACCTGTTGTTCCTGAACAAGACCCGTCAGCAGTTTCTGTTGACGGGTCTTGTTGATGGACCGTTCCGGCAGCTGTATCAAAGGAGGTTTTTCATGCCTTATACGTTAGAAGTTTGTGTTGACAGCACCACCAGTGCCCTTGCGGCCCAGCGCGGCGGAGCCGACCGGCTGGAGCTCTGCGCCGACCTCATCGTGGGCGGCACCACCCCCAGCCTTGCGCTGGTGCGGCAGATCAAGGAGACCACCGGCCTGCCCGTCCGCGCCCTGCTCCGCCCCCGCTTCGGTGATTTCTGCTACGACCGCTGGGAGCTGGCCCAGATGAAAGAGTCTGCCGCCGCACTCGTCGCCGCCGGGGCAGACGGCATCGTCACCGGTGTGCTGACCCCGGACGGTGCGCTGGATGCAGAGGCCCTGTGCCCCATCTACGAGGCCGCCCGCGAAGCCGCCGCCAAAGCGAGCCGCCCCGTTGCACTCACCCTCCACCGCGCCTTTGACGTCTGCCGCGACCCCTTCGCAGCGCTGGACACGGCCTGCGCTCTGGGGCTTTCCACCATTCTGACCAGCGGCCAGGCCGCCAGCGCCCCCGCCGGGGCACCCCTGCTCCGGCAGCTTGTGGACTGCGCCGCCGGGCGCATCGAGATTTTGGTGGGCGCAGGCGTCTCCCCGGCCAACCTCCCTGCACTGGCCAAGCAGACCGGGGCGCACAGCTTCCACCTTTCCGGCAAGCAGGTGCTGGACAGCCGGATGACCTTCCGCCGGGAAGGCGTCCCCATGGGCCTGCCCGGCTTCTCCGAGTTCGAGCTGTGGCAGACGAGCGAAGAGACCATCCGGGAGGCGCGCAACGTTCTGGATAGGCTCTGACAAAAAAATCCCGCCAAATGGCGGGATTTTTTTGCTGTATGGAACGGAAACCTCAGACCTTGCGCCGCAGCAGGCTCATGGGGGGCAGTTCCGGGGTGGGGATGGTGTATTTTTCCATCGCATGGGGCGTGGACTCCACCTTCTCCCCTGCCTCGTTCCGGATCCACTCCGGGTGCAGCGGGATGCTGCGGCCGTCCGGGCAGAGCACTTCCAGCGTGTCGCCGAGGCTCCACTTGCCCCGCTGCTGGCAGCTGGCGACGCCGTTCTCCCAGCCGTCCACCGTGCCCACGAACTCCCACTCGCGGATGTAGGTGGCGCTGTCGGTGGCCTGTCTGGCCTGCTCGCGGCCAAAGTAGAAGCCCGGCGAATAGTGGCGGTGGCTGGTGCGGGTCAGTTCGGCCAGCACCTCGTCCGGCAGCTCAAAGTTGTCGTTCATCGGGTCGGCCAGATACTGGTCCAGTGCGCGGCGGTAGGCGGCCGTCACGCTGGCGACGTAGTAGAACGTCTTGGCGCGGCCCTCGATCTTCAGGCTGTCCACGCCCGCCTTGCAGATGAGGTCCAGGAACGGTGCCGTACACATATCGTTGGCGTTCAGGATATAGCTTCCATCCTCGTTCTCGCCGATCTCATACAGCTGGCCGGGGCGGGTCTCCTCGCTCAGGTAGTATTTCCAGCGGCAAGGCTGGGCGCACTGGCCCCGGTTGGAGTCGCGGCCCGTCAGATAGTTGGACAGCAGGCACCGGCCCGACACGCTCATGCACATGGCACCGTGGACGAAGGCCTCGATCTCCAGTTCCGGCGGGGTCTTATCCCGGATGGTGGCAATGTCCTGCAAGGTCAGCTCACGGGCCAGCACCACCCGTTTGGCGCCCAGGTTGTAGGCCGCACGGGCAGCGGCCCAGTTGGTGATGCCGGTCTGGGTGGACATGTGGACATCAATGTCTGGCGCGAACTGCTTGCAGGTTTCCAGCACACCCAGATCTGCCACGATGAAGGCATCCACGCCCGCTGCGGCCGCGCTCCGGATGGCGTCCGGCAGGCGGTCGGCCTCTTCGTTGGTGGGCAGGGTGTTCATGGTCAGATAGACCTTGCGGCCGCGGGCATGGGCGTAGATGACGCCCTCGGTCAGCTGTTCCGGCGTGAAGTTGGCCGGGGCCGAGCGCATCCCGAATTCGGGCAGGCTGCAATAGACGGCATCTGCACCGTAGTTGATGGCGTAGCGCAGGCGCTCCAAATCGCCCGCGGGGGACAGAAGTTCCGGGATCTGTAACATAATCATTCTCCTAAACGAGCTTACCCTCTCCCAAAGGGAGAGCCCCTGGCAAACCGGTCAACCGTTGCGTTTTCCGTCAGCACAAGGGCTTCGCTCTCATTTTTTTGCCGCAAACGAACGGTTCACATCCGCTGCCTTCTGGCAGTTGGTCTGATGCTCCGCATAGGTGCGGGCGTAGTAATACTGGCCGCTGAGGTCGGTCACGAAGAAATAGCAATCTTGGACCTCCGCATCGGGCTGGGGGTCCAGCGCAGCCCGGATGGCGGCCAGACCGGGGTTCGAGATCGGCCCGGCGGGCAGGCCGGTGCAGGTGTAGGTGTCGTAGGCATTGCGGATGTTTTCGGGAATCTTCTCCCAGCCGCCGTACCAGGGGGCCACCCAGTTCCAGAGATAGTTGTTGTCTGCATCGCTCTGAACATAGCTGGACGTGTTGCTCTGCAGCTTGGGGTAGGGCGAGCCTTCTGCCAGACGGTTGCGGAAGACCTGGGCCACATTGTTGTCCTGGTCGTTGCCGGCCTCCTCCTGCACGAAGGATGCCAGCGTGATGACCTCCGAAAGGCTCAGGCCCTGCTGATCCAGCTCCTTGTACATCGCGTCGGTGAACTGCTGGTCAAAATGCGAATAGAACGTTGCAACGTAGTTGTGCACCGTATCATCCGCGAGGAATTCGTAGGTATCCGGGAAGAGATAGCCCTCACATTTCAGGAAACGGTCTGGGGCCTCCGTGTCATCGGGGACATACTGCCAGAACGTGTATTCGCTGAAATCGCCGGTGTTGGCCTCTTCGAGAAACTCCTTTGCGGTGCACAGCCCGGCCTGTTCCATCTTCTGCGCGATAGCGATGGCCGTCGTGCCCTCCGGGAAGGTCAGGCGGACGCTCTCCGCTTTGGCATACTCGGAAAGGGCTTCAATAAGCCCATCATAGGAATACGCACCCGTTTGCAGAGTAAAGTCACCGTATTGCAGTTTTCCTGCTGCCCCCTTGTACCCTACATACCAGCGGAACAAATAAGATGAACGAATGACTCTGGCCTCTTTGAGTTGATTTGCAATGGATGCCACACTGCTGCCCTGCGGGATGCTTACCGTTACTTCAACGCCAGGCTTTCCGCCGTTCCCGTTTATCTCATTGTATGCAAACAGTGCTGCCGCTCCTATCGCCAAAATCAGCAGTACAAAAATGACCAGCACGATTTTCAAGGCACCACCTTTTTTGCGTGGTTTTGCATGGTTGCTGTTTGCCATTGACACTTTCCTTTCAGTCCAACATCAGCCGCATATAGCTCTCGCTCACATCAAAGGCTTCGCCCTCAAAGCGGATCATTCCATAATCCTGCCGGGTGCCCTCGCCAAGGAAGAGGTTCTGCGCGGCACCCACGGTGATGACGGCCTTTTCCACAATGACCTCTTTTTCGCGGGCCGCTTCCATCAAAATCTCTGCGGCGCGGTCGCCGGTGGCCATCATCTCCACAAAATAAAGGGTGTCCTCCTTGCGGAAATATATTCCGTAGCCGTTGTCGTTCGAGACGATGGTGGCCCCGCGGGAGTACAGATCCCCCAGCACCACGGCCATCTGTTCCGGCGGCAGCTGCACGGTGTCGGGCCAGAATCTCGCCCGCAGCTCACAGAGCTTTTTGGCCGTGACGGTGTCAAACTCGGCCTGGCTCCACAGGTTGCGGTCTACCTCGCGGGGCAGACACCGCAGCGGGAAGGCCCACTGGAAGCCCTTATCCTGCAATAGCGCCGCCTGCTCGTTCCCGCTGGGCACAACGACCACGAACCCGGCTCCTTTCTGTTTCTGCTGGGTGCACAGGTGGTCTACCAGGCCCGCCAGGATCAGGCTGCCCTGCCCGGTCAGGCCATACAGGCAGCAGCCGGGCCGCCCCTGCAGCGAGACCGGCACCGCCATGGCCACGGCCTCGATGTGGTCATTTTCCTCCGCTACATAGACATTCTGCTCCCCGGCAAAGCGCTCGATGGCGTTAGCGAGGAACATTTCGTCCTCCCCATGTTCGCGCTGCCACAGCGCCAGGATCTCCGCCCGGTCGGACGGCTGCATCAAACGGTACATAAAAACACCTACCTCCTACGCATGGGTATCCCTGCGCCTGCCCGGCACAGGTCGATTGTGCGTTATTCCGCAAGGGCCGCGTCCACCCGCCGGCGGACCTCCTGCCCGATTTCTTCCACGCTGCGCATCCCGTCCCCGCAGGTGCAGGGCACGGTCTGCCAGCCCAGATGCGCGGCGCAGAACTCAGCCGCTCTGCGGCTGCGGGCCAGATACTCCACATCCTTTTCGTGGACGTCCTTTTTGCTTTCGTCGCCGTGGTAGCGCTGGGTCATCAGCTTCTGGCTCACGGCAGGGTCCACCTGTAAATAGATCACGCAGTCCGGTGCGGGCAGACCCAGCAGATGGAACTCGTAATCGAACAGCCAGTGCAGAAACTGCTCCCATTCTTCCGGCGGCAGCTTCGAGCACTGGTGCACCGCATTGGAGGTGGTGTACCGGTCGGCGATGAGGATGCCGCCCTCTTCGTAGAATCTCCCCCAGTCGGCTTTGTAGCCCGCATAGCGGTCCACCGCATAAAAGCTCGATGCTGCGTATGCGTTCACGTCGTCGGGTCTCGCGCCGAACTGTCCGGCCAGATACATCCGGACCAGCGCGCTCGAATCGCTGGCATAGTTCGGGAAGGTGATCTCCCGCACCAGCCTGCCCTCGGCGGCCAGTGCTGCGGCCAGACGCTTGGCCTGGGTGGCCTTGCCGCTGCCGTCCAGCCCTTCCAGCACGATGAGTTTTCCGTGGCTCATACGGGTTCCCCCTTCAAAGCGGCATACTGCGCCCGCACCTCGGCGGTCTTGCCGCAGCACATCTTGCCCTCCGGGCAGGGGCCGGAAACACACGCCGGGCCGGCCGTGCGGAAGAGATGGGGTGCCACCGGGTAGACCAGCCGCAGCATCTCTTCGGCCAGCGCCCGGATCTCCCACTGGGCGCGGCTGCAACACCGCAGATGGAAGAAGTTCAGCAGGCTGCGGGCGTTCATGGTGACGACCATCTTGGTCTCGCAGGCATTGGGCAGCACGAAACGGGCGTCCTCATTGGCCTGCTTGGAAGCCTTGGCGCGGGCCTGTTTTTCGGGCATTCCCTCTGCCATCAGGCGGGCGGTGTGGCCCTCCTCCAGCTTTTTCACGAGGTCAAGGTAGCGCGCCGCGTCCTCGTTCATGCTGGCGATGAAGGCTTCCTTCGCTTCGGGGATGGCCTCGATCTCCGGCGGGATGACATAGCGGAAGTCGTCCAGCCGGACATAGCGCTGGCTCTGCACGCTGAACGATGCGATGCGGTGGCGGGTGATCTGGGCCAGCAGGGTGCGGCTGACGCCCTCGATGCCAAAGGTGAAACTGGCATGTTCTATGGGGCTGGCGTGGCCAAGGTCGCTGAGCATGGTCAGGAAACTGGCCGTCTTCTCCTCGGTCAGGCCGTCCAGCAGGTCGGTGATATGGGCGTCGGAATAGCAGAGCTTCGCCGCCGCGGCCACCACCTTTTCCGGCTCCGGCGTATGCGCGATCAATCGGACTGTCATCATCTGTCATTCCTCCGTTATTTTTGTCAGCGGCGCAAAGTTCGCCATGGTCTTCTTCACGCCGACCTTTTCAAAGTTGATCTCTACGATCTGGTCGCCTGCGGCAGGCTTAACCTTGAGCACCTTGCCGCGGCCAAACACTTTATGCTCCACGATATCCCCCGGCTCGTAGTGTTTCGGAGTGCTGGCGGCAGGCTTTGCCGCCGGTACCCCGGTGAACTGCACCGGTTTCGCCGGAGCCTTGGGGGCTGCAGCGCGGCCATAACCGGAGCCAAAACCGCCCGAACGGCTGCGGCTGTCCGCGCTGGCAGACCCGGACGCGCCCCGCCCGGCGTAATCGGAGCCAAAACCGCGGCTGCCGCCGTTGTACTCCGCGTTCAGGTAGCCGGAGCGGCTGCCGGAACTGGAACCGAAACCGCCGGAACGGCTGCGGCCCCAGCCGGAGGCACCGGAGTAGCCCGATGCGCCGCCCGGCACGGTATCGCTGTAGGCCGAACCCCAGCCGCCCAGCTGAGAGCGGCGCTCCAGCGTCGGGCTGCGGGTCTCCTCGATGTACTCCGGCTCGATCTCACGCAAAAAGCGGCTGGGCTCGTTGCGCTGGGTACGGCCGTAGAGCATCCGGGTCACGCTGTTGGAGATGTAAAGCTCCTTTTTGGCACGAGTGATGCCGACATAGGCCAGGCGGCGTTCCTCTTCGAGGTCTGCCTCGGAGTATTTGCTCATCTCGCTGGGGAAGACGCCCTCCTCCATGCCGATGAGGAACACATACGGAAATTCCAACCCCTTGGCCGAGTGGATGGTCATCAGGACCACCTGGTCGCTGCTCTCGTTGTAGCTGTCGATGTCGCTGATGAGGGCGATGTCTTCGAGGTAGCCTTCCAGCGTGGCCTCCTCGCCGTGCTGGTCGCAGTAGTTTTTCACGTTGTTGACCAGCTGGCCCAGGTTCTGCAGCCGGTCGGCGGCGTCCTCGTGGCCCTTGGCGATCTCCTGTTCGAGCATGGCCTTGTACCCACTCAGCTCAATGACGTCGGACGCAAATTCATCCAGCGTCCGTGTTTCCAGCGACTCCTGCAATTTCTCGTAGATCTGCCAGAATTTCAGGATCGGCATGATGGAGCGGGCCAGCCGCGCGTACTGGTCGGCGTGGCTGATGATCTCCAGCATACTTGTATTCTCCTGCGCGGCAAGGTCTGCGATGACCTCGATGGTCGTGTTGCCGATCTTCCGCGCCGGTTCGTTGATGATGCGGCGCAGGCGGACGTCGTCGCGGGCATTGGCCACGATGGACATATAGGAGTTGGATGTCCTTGACCTCTTTGCGGTCGTTGAAAGCGCTGGCCGCCCACGATCTTATGCGGGATGCCGGCGCGGGTGAAGTAGCTTTCGATGGGGGCCGACTGCGCGTTCATCCGGTAGAGCACCGCGTGGTCTGCCAGATGCCCGCCCTCTTTGAGGTGCTGACCGATGACATCCGCGATGTGCATGGCCTCATCCTGTTCGTTCTCCGCCGTGTAGACCTGCACCTTGTCGCCCTCGCCGTTCTTCGTCCAGAGGGTCTTGCCCTTGCGCTCGGTGTTGTGCTGGATGACGCAGTTGGCGGCGTTCAGGATATTGGAGGTCGAGCGGTAGTTCTGCTCCAGACGAATGGTCTTTGTGCCGGGATAGATGCGCTCGAAGTTGAGGATGTTCTCGATGGTGGCACCGCGGAACCGGTAGATGCTCTGGTCATCGTCGCCGACGACGCAGATGTTCTTTTCCGGCCCGGTGAGCAGGCTGACCAGGCGGAACTGTGCCACACTGGTGTCCTGGTATTCGTCCACGAGCAAATAGCGGTATTTGTTCTGGTAGAACTGCCGCACCTCCTCGTACCCGGCCAGCAGCTGGACGGTCTGGTAGATGAGGTCATCGAAATCGAACGCACCGGCGTCCTTCAGCTTCTTTTCGTAGGCCGCATAGACCTTGGCCGCCAGCGCCCCTTTCGTATCCCGCGCCGGGGTGCGCAGAGCCTCTTCGGGGCTGACGAGCTGGTCCTTCCAGCGGCTCATCTGGTTGATGGCGCTCTTGACCGGAAAGAATTTGTCGTCGATGCTCAGCTCTTTGTACACGCTCTTCATCACGCGCTGGGCGTCGTCGGTGTCGTAGATGGTAAAGCTGCGGGGGTAGCCGATCTCCTCCGCCCAGCGGCGCAGGATGCGCACACAGGCCGAGTGGAAAGTGGAGGCGAACACCTCGTCGCCCTCTTCGCCGCCCAGCATGTTCCGCAGGCGCTCCTTCAGCTCCCCTGCCGCCTTGTTTGTAAAGGTGATCGCCATCACGTTCCAGCTGCGCACCGCATCCTTGCGGAGCATCCCGTCCAGCCAGGAAGGGGCATCGGTGTTCGTCATGATAGCCATCCGCAGCGCCTTGACGTCGTCCTCGGTCACTTCGCGGGGCACCCACTGGGAGCCGTGCGCCGCACCAAAACGGATGAGGTTCGCGATGCGGTTGACCAGCACGGTCGTCTTGCCGCTTCCGGCGCCTGCCAGGATCAGCAGCGGGCCGTTGGTGGTAAACACAGCCTCCCGCTGCATCGCGTTCAGGCGGCCGAACTGTTTTTCAATGTAGGTATCGCGCAGCGCGCAAAATTCCTGCCTGAGATCAATTGCCATTGTTTCACCTGTTCTTTAAGCTATTTTCCATGAATCACTAAGGTATAGTATATCACATTTCATCCCTATTGCACAGAGTTTCCCGCACAAAAAACCGCCCATCTGCGGCGCAGTGCCGACAGATGGGCGGTTTGGAATCCTCAATTTGCCAAAACAGGGCTTAGCCGAAGATGTTGATCAGAATACCAGCAGCAACGGCGGAACCGATCACGCCAGCGACGTTGGGGCCCATGGCGTGCATCAGCAGGAAGTTGGAGGGGTTCTCGCTCTGGCCGACCTTCTGAGAAACGCGGGCTGCCATCGGAACAGCGGAAACGCCTGCGGAACCGATCAGGGGGTTGACCTGGCCGCCGGTCAGTGCATACATGACCTTGCCGCACAGAACACCGGCTGCGGTGCCGAAGGAGAATGCGATCAGACCCAGCACGATGATGAACAGGGTGCGGGTGTTCAGGAAGGTGTTGGCAGAGGTGGTGCAGCCAACGGACAGCGCCAGGAAGATGGTGATGATGTTCATCAGCTCATTGCCGGCGGTCTTCTGGATACGATCCACGACACCGGACTCCTTCATCAGGTTGCCCAGCATCAGCATACCGACCAGGACGGCGGCATCCGGAACGATCAGGGAGACGATGATGGTGACCATAATGGGGAAGACGATCTTCTCGGTCTTGGTCACGGTGCGCAGCTGCTTCATCACGACGGTACGCTCTTTCTTAGTGGTCAGAGCCTTCATGATGGGCGGCTGGATGACAGGCACCAGCGCCATGTAGCTGTATGCTGCCACGGCGATGCTGCCCAGCAGCTCCGGTGCCAGACGGGAGGTGACGAAGATCGCGGTCGGGCCGTCTGCACCGCCGATGATGGCGATGGCAGCAGACTGCTTCTGGGTGAAGTCCACCAGGCCGGTGGCTGCCAGCAGGCGGGCGCCCATGTAGGTGCCGAAGATGCCGAACTGGGCTGCAGCGCCCAGCAGCAGGCTCTTGGGGTTGGAGATCAGGGGTGCGAAGTCGGTCATGGTGCCGATGCCCAGGAAGATCAGCGGCGGGTAGATGCCCAGCTTGACGCCCATGTAGAGCATATCGGCCAGACCGCCGTTGTTCAGGATCTCGACCCACATCGGGTGCTCCAGACCATCGCCGACGAAATACTGCATGTGGATGATGCCGCTACCGGGCAGGTTGGCAAGGATCATGCCGAACGCCATGGGCAGCAGGATCAGGGGCTCAAATTCCTTCACAATGGCCAGGTACAGCAAGAAGCAGCCGACGCAAATCATGATTGCGTACAGGTAGCCGCCCGGCTCGCCGAAGCGGGCAAAGCCAGAGCTTTGGAAAATACCGACCAGAGTGCTGATAAACTGTGTCATGTTCTTCCTCCTGTGTTAAAAAGGTGCGGTGGTGTCGTTGACACCGGCCTTGCCCCAGCCATTCTTGCTGCGGCGCACGGCCTTGAGGGTGTACTTTCCGTTGCCCATTGCGTGGATCGCTGCCATGATCGCAGCCACCACATCGCCGGGGATGCCCTCTTCCACCACAGGAGCAGGAGCAGCAGCCTGCTGAACAGGTGCGGCCGGCTTTGCAGCGGGAGCCTTGGGTGCAGCCTTTGCTGCTGCCTTCCTGGCATTCATGCCGTCGAAGATCTTGCCCTCCAGCGTGATGATCGCCATCAGCAGGACAAGGATGGCAAACACCAATACGATACCGGTAATGGTGATAACCACATCAGAACCCAGATTCATGTTCTTCCTCCTAGTCATTTATTCTTCTGCGGCCAAAGCGCATGGCTCCGCCCGCAAAAACCGATTTGAAAATATTATACAATATTTTCCGGCCCGATTCAACAACGATGAACAAAAAATATCGCAATTTTTTCCAAACCGTGAAGTACGTCTTTTCGCTCAGCGGCGGCCGATGCGGGGAGTCGCGTCCGTAAAGCCGGTCTCCAGCCGGTCGCGCACGCTCAGGCTCATGGCCGTGCCCAGCGCCACACAGTTCACAGGGTCGGGCGAGACCTCCACGTTGACCTTGAGTTCCTGGCTCAGGTACTCCGGCAGGCCGTGCAGCTGGGCACCGCCGCCCGTCAGCACCACGCCGTTGCGGAAGATGTCGCCGGCCAGCTCCGGCGGGGTCTTTTCCAGCACCTGATGAGCCGCCGTGCCGATCTGCTCGCTCAGCATCATGACCGGCTCGTACAGGTCGCTGGTGGAGACGTTCACCCGGATGGGCAGGCCGGTCAGCAGGCTGCGGCCCTTGACCTCCATCGTCTCGTTGAAATCGGCCTTCTGGGGGCAGCAGGCCACGTTCTTTTTCAGCTGTTCGGCGGTGCGCTGACCGATGGCGATGCTGAACTTGTTGCGCACATGCTTCAAGATCTCGTCATCGTAGTGGTTGCCCGCCACGCGAACGCTGGTGGCCTTGACCTTGCCGCCCAGGCTCAGCACTGCGATATCCGTGGTGCCGCCGCCGATGTCGATGATCATCCGGCCGTCGGGCTGGGTGATGTCGATGCCGGAGCCGAGGGCTGCGGCGATGGGCTCATCAATGAGGTAGACCTGACGCGCACCGGCTGCCATGACCGCCTCGACCACGGCGTCGCTCTCGATGCCGGTGATGGCCGCAGGCACACAGACCGCCACGCGGGGCTTGACCATGTGGGAGCTGTACACCTGATTGACGAACCGGCAGATGAGCTCGCGGGTCATGGTGTGGTCGCTGATGACGCCGTCCTTCAGCGGGAAGATCGCGGAAATATAGTTCGGGGTGCGGCCCACCATGGCCAGCGCCTTGTCGCCGACCTCCAGCACCGAGTTCTTGCGGGTATCCACCGCCACCACGCTGGGCTGATTGAGCACCACGCCGGTGCCCTCCTGCGCGATGATGATGGTCGTGGTACCAAGGTCGATACCGATATCATTCTGTGCCATAATACGAAGATCCTTTCTCTGCTTTCCCTGTTCCTATCTGAATGCCGGTCTCCCCGGCCGGGTAATCAAACACATTATAGTATAACATAACCGTGCGGAAAAGTACACCCGCGTTCTTGCACAAAGCAGCGGTTTCCTGCGTCATTCCTCAAGTTTCTGCTGTTCAGCGGGCAGGGCCTGCTGCAGCAGGGTGCACAGGCCGCTGTACCGCAGGTTCTGGCGCACATTGCCCATCATCCGGTTCACGACGTCCCGCCGCCCGGTCACGATGCAGAGCTTCCGTGCGCGGGTGACGCCGGTGTAGAACAGGTTCCGGTAGCACAGCCGGGGCGGCACCTGCGCCACCGGCAGGATCACCGCCGGGAACTCGCTGCCCTGGCTCTTGTGCACCGTGATGGCGTAGGCGATCTCCAGTTCGTTGAGGTTCTCCGCCGGGTAGAGCAGCCGCCGGTCGTCCATCCGGACCACCATCGAGCGCTCCCGCATGTTGATGGATTCCACGATGCCGATGTCGCCGTTGTAGGCACCCACGCCCTGTTCCCCGCCGACCCGCTGCCAGACGATCTCGTAATTGTTGCGCACCTGCATCACCTTGTCTCCCACCCGGAAGACGCGGGCCGCGCTCTGCAGCTGGGGTTTGCCCTTCTGCTCCGGGTTGAGCAGGTTCTGCAGCTCCACGTTCAGCGCCTGGGTGCCGGTGGGGCCGAGCTTGGTCGGGCAGAGCACCTGGATATCCCGGACGGGGTCGAAGCCGTAGCTGCGGGGCAGGCGGGTCGTGACAAGGTCGCAGACCAGCTTCTGGGCTGCATCGCCGTCCGATTCCAGAAAGAAAAAGTCGTCGGTCTTGCCGCCTTTTTGCAGCGGCTCACTGGAAATGATGTGGTGGGCGTTCTCCACGATGAGGCTCCGTTTGGCCTGCCGGAAGATCTCGTTCAGGCAGACGGTGGGCACCCGCTCGGAGCGGATGACCTCGCCCAGGATGTTGCCGGGGCCGACGCTGGGCAGCTGGTCGGCATCGCCCACCATCAGGATGCGGCAGCTGTACCGCAGCGCCGCGATGAGGGCCTGAAACAGCTTGACGTCCACCATGCTCATCTCGTCGAGGATGACGACATCGCACTTGAGCAGGTTCTTGTCGTTGTGGATGAAGCTGACCACGCCGCCGGTGTAGTCCACTTCGAGCAGGCGGTGGATGGTGGAGGCCTTCCGGCCGGTCAGCTCGCTCAGCCGCTTGGCCGCGCGGCCCGTGGGGGCGCAGAGGGCCACCCGCTCGGCCTGATGTTCCAGCAATTGCAGGATGGCATTCACGGTGGTGGTCTTGCCGGTGCCGGGGCCGCCGGTCAGGACGAGGCAGTTCTCGGTCATTGCCTTGCGGATGGCCTCTTTTGCAGCGGTGCATAGGCAAAGCCCTGGGTCAGCTCCAAGACCTGGATGTTCTTGTCCAGGTCGCGGACGGTCTGCTTCTCCCGCCTAGTCAGCAGGGCCAGCCGGTCGGCGATGTCCTGTTCGGCGGCCAGCAGGTCGGGCAGGTAGATGTAGGGTGTGCCCTCAAACATCCGGACGCTGAGTTCGTCCGTTTCGATGCACTGGTCCAGCGCTTTGGCCAGCTTTTCCGGCGGCTGGTGGATGAAATTGGAGGCCGTTTCCAGCAGCTGCGCACGGGGCAGGCAGGTGTGGCCGTTGCCCGCATTGTGGCGCAGGGTGCGCAGAAGGGCGGCTTCCAGCCGCTGGGTGCAGTCCCCTTCCATGTGATAATACTGGGCAATGCTGTCGGCGTGGCGGAAATCCAGTTGCAGCGGCTCGCCGCAGAGCAGATAGGGGTTGGAGGAGATGGCGTTCATGGCGCTGGGGCCGAACACCCGGAACACCTCCATCGCGCGGCGGGGGCTGATCTCAAACTGCGCCAGATAGGCGATGAGCTCCCGCATCCCGAACATCCGCTTGAACTCCTGCTGGATGCGGTCGGCCTTGTCCGCCGAGATGCCGGAGATGGTGGTCAGCTGAGCCGGGTCGTTCGCAATGATCTCCAGTGCCTGTGCCCCGAACTTGTCGAGGATCTTCGTGGCCGTGCGCGCTCCAATGTAGGGCAGCGAGCCGCTGGCGAGGAAGGCATAGACCGCTTCCAGATCCTTGGGCATGTCGGTCTCGCACTCCTGCGCGTGGAACTGGCGGCCATAGGTGGCGTGGTTTTCATACTTGCCGCGGCAGACGACGCTCTCGCCTGCATGCAGCTCCCCCACCACGCCGCACACCACCGTGAGGACGCCGCCGCCGGAGATCTCAAAGACGGTGTAGCCGTTGTCCGTATTTTCGTAGATGATGTCTTCGACCGTACCCTCGATCTGTTCCAGTTCCTGTTCCATCGGCTCCACCGCCCTTTCTGTGGCATAATTATAATCAGTATAATATAAAAAGAAGCGTTTTGCAATGCAGTCATCGCAAAACGCTTCTTTTGATTCTTACAGGTTTGCGCGAGGCACCAGCTTTTCCTTTTTCAGGCGGCGGTACACCACGATGTAGGCCGGGATGAGGAAGAAGCAGGCAAAGAACCAGGCCACGGGGCTGGCGATGCAGGCGGCAAAGTACCCCCACAGCGGCACGAACAGGACGCCCACCAGCGCGCGGGCGACCATCTCGGCCACCCCGGCAAACATGGCCAGGCTGGAATAGCCCAGCCCCTGGATGGTATAGCGGTAGATGATGAGGACCGCCAGCGGGATGTAGAAGACGCTGTTCCAGAAAATGAAGCTCTGGGCGTTGGCCATAATCTCGGTCTGGTCGCTCTCCAAGAAGAGTCCGATGAGGGGCTTATCCGCCACGCGCAGGATGAGGAAGGACACGATGCTGTACACCACGCCGATGCCCAGCGCGGTATTGACGCCCCTGTTCACGCGGTTCAGGTCGTGTGCGCCCATGTTCTGGCTGGCGTAGGTGGTCATGGCCGTGCCGATGCTCTCCAGCGGGACGCAGAGGAACTGCGCCGCCTTGCCGCCGGCCGTCTGTGCGGCCACGATGTCGCTGCCCAGACCATTGACGGCACCCTGCAGCACGACGCTGCCGATGGCCGTAATGCTGCACTGCAGGCCCATGGGGATGCCCATGCTGCAGAGCTTGGCGCAGTGCGTCCTGCTGAGTTGCCCCTCTTCTCTGGACCAGCGCAGCTCCCCGTAATGTTTGAGGATATAGAGCAGACTGCCCAGACCGGCCACGGCCTGGCTGAACACGGTGGCGAACGCCGCACCGAAGGCGCCCATCCGGAACACGATGATGCAGAGCAGGTCCAGCCCGATGTTCAGGAAGCTCGCCACCAGCAGGAAGTAGAGCGGGCGCTTGCTGTCGCCCAGAGCGCGCATCAGGGCGCTGGTCATGTTATACAGCAGGGTGAACGGGATGCCCACAAAGATGGTGCGGATGTAGACATCCGCCAGGTCGATGATGTTGTCCGGGGTGTTGGTCCAGACCAGGATGGAGCGGGTCATGGCAACCGTGACCACGGTGAGCACCGCCGCAAAGAAGATCGACAGCCAGACGGCATTGGCGGTGTAACGACGCATCTCACGGTAGTCCTTCGCGCCGAACGTCCACGAAATGGGGATGGAGAAGCCGCAGGCGATGCCGTTGACGAAGCCCAGCACCAGATAGTTCAGGCCGCCCACGCTGCCGACCGCCGCCAGCGCTTCCACACCGACGAACCGGCCCACGATGATGGTATCGGCCAGATTGTAGAACTGCTGAAACAGGCTGCCCAGCATCAGCGGGACCGCAAAGGCGAGGATCAGCCTGAGCGGGCTGCCCTGTGTCATATCTTTTGTCATGTCAGTGCCCTCCTTTGGGGGTCATCAAAAGCAACAAAACCGATTTTTTGCCGACAAAAACGCCCTGCCGGAAAAGGGGCAGGACGTTGTGTTTTTCACGAATGTGATTATATCAGATTGCGGTAATTTTTCAAGAGTCTCCTTTTGATAAGCTTCAACAAAGATTCCTCGTAAAAATTAGTGATTCTGCTCATATCTCAGCGAGTCAGCTGACGGTAGACCCGAACAGCATCTTCGATATGGTAAGGCTCGGTGCCGTGGTTCCCCTGCGCACCCGCCGTGACGAGGATGTACCGTTTTCCCTTCACCTGTGCGGCACTGGCCAGACAAAGCCCCGCCGCGCTGGTGTAGCCGGTTTTGCCACCCAGGAACTGCCCCCTCCACAGGGAGACATCGCCCAGCTCTGCCCAGAAAGTGCTCGTCATTGTAAAGCCCTCCGGATGCAGGTCCGTCGCCGGGACGGCATAGCGCCCAGCGCTCAGGATGGCACGGAAGGTCTCGTTCTGCATCGCAGCCCGCAGCAGCCGGGCCATATCCCGCACGGTGGAGACATGCTCCGGGTCGTGCAGACCGGTGGGGTTGCAGAAGTGGGTGGAACGCATCCCCAGCTCTGCCGCCTTTTGGTTCATCAACTCCACAAAGGCTTCCTCCGAACCGCTCACTTCCCGCGCCAGCGCCTCGCAGCACTCCGCGCCGGAGGGCAGGAGCGCACCGTATAACAGGTCCCGCACGGTGGCCGTCTCACCGGGCCGAAACCCCGCCATCGATGCGCCCTCGGCCCGCAATTCCGGGAAGATGTCCTCCGGCAGCGTCACCGGCTGTTCCAGGTCTGGGTTTGCCTCAAGGGCCAGAAGGGCCGTCATCACTTTGGTCATCGAGGCCGGGTAGATGCTCACATCCGCCTCTTTTTCTGCCACTGCCTCTCCGCTATCGGCATCCACCAGAATGGCATACGGGCTGACCAGCCCCTCCAGATGGACCGTCCGGGGCCACATCAGCAGCAGTGCCAGCAGAGCCAGCAAAATCAAAAACAGACACCGCCGTGCCCGGCGGTTCCGTGCAGAACGCTTCCGTTTCATCGAGTTCCACATCCTTTCACTCCATAAAACGGTCGTCCGGGCGGTTTTCCTGCATGGAGTGCAAAACTGCCCCCGGAAAGGCAACCTCTCCGGGGGCAGATGTGGGTCATTTTTTCTTCGGTGCACCAAATTCATACTTCCGTGCCGGAACGATGATTGCAAATGCCATGCTCACCAAATATACCAACCAGATCATCAGGCAAAGTTCTTTTCCAACCATCTTCCCTGCCCATGTGCCAAGCGCAAGCAATAACGGCATTGCCACCGCCGTCACGACCGTCCAAATACGTCCCCATCTTAAAATGACCGGCCAATTCCGGTTGTTAAAATAGACCCCCGGAATATTCATTCGGAAAATCCCTTGTGTAGTCTCCCTTAATTAAAGATATTGTTGGGTAAAAAAGAAAGGTCAGTCGATTTTGCCGATGAAGCGGTAGTAGATTTCTACTTCCTGCTCACGGCTTCCGTCCTCGCCCTTGACAGCTTCGTGGACGGTTATTTTTTCAATTAGAGTGTTCAGAAGTTCGGCGGTCAGCTCCACAGGGTTGACATACTGTTTCATCAGGGCAATCCACTTTTCAGCATCCGCTGCGGTCTGTACGGCGGCTTCCATCGTTTCGTGAAGCTGTCTTATTTTTGTTTCAAGCTCCTTTTGCTCGTTCTGGTACTTCTCGGACAGCATATTGAAGTTATACTCGGTTATGCGTCCGGCAGACCAGTCCTCATACATTTTAGCAAACAGCCCGTCAACCTCGGCTTTACGCTTCTCTGCCTTTTTCAGCTCCGCAGCCTGCTTTTTCTTCGCAGAGTTTCTTTCCCTGTCGCTGGCATTGAGCAGGCGTTTCAGCAGCTTGTCCTCGTCTTTCTGTGCCAGCATAGACCAGTATTGCAGTCTTGCAAGCACATAGGCATACAGTACATCATAGCGGATATAGTGCATGGAACACTGGCGTAATCCCTGCCCGTTCTTGCTGCAATGGTAGTACCCGTATGGGTTCTTATTCTGCTTGTTTTCCCCATAGGCTAAAGACCATCCGCAGTCTGCACATTTTATCAATCCTGCGAAAATCTGTGTCGTACCGTTTCTGCGTTTCCTGCGTCTGCTTGCAATCAGCTCCTGAACTTTTTGGAACACTTCTTCAGAAATGATGGCTTCGTGGGTATTTTCCACACGATACCATTCTTCCTGCGGCTTCCGCACCTTTTTCTTGTTCTTGAATGAAATGTTGCTCTGCTTGTTGTGAATGCTGTGACCGATGTAGGTTTCCTCTTTCAAAATGCTCTTGACCTGTGCTATCGTCCACGCATAGGCTTTTTCTGCGGGCGCACCGGCGTAGATATTGGTGAAAGTCCCGTATCTTTCATAGTTCAGCCAGCCGGGGGTAGGTACTTTTTCCTCCACCAGAATCCGTGTAATGCCGGCGGCTCCGGGTCGATCAGAAGATGACCTTTTTTGTCCGGGTCTTTTACATAGCCCAGCGGTGCATAGGCTCCATAGTGTGCGCCATTGGCAAATCTTGTGTGCATGGCAGCCTTGACCTTTTTGCTGGTCTGTCGGGCGTGCATTTCATTCAGGATGTTTAAGAACGGTGCAAGCTCGCTTTCTCCGTTGATGGTGTCCACATTGTCATTGATGGCAATGTAGCGTACTCCCTTGCTGGGGAAATAGATTTCCGTGTACTGACCGGTCAGGATATAGTTTCTTCCCAGACGGGATAAGTCCTTTGTGACAACGCAGTTGATTTTCCCGTCTTCGATGTCATCAATCATCCTTTGGAAACTTGGACGCTCGAAATTCGTCCCGCTCCATCCGTCGTCAATGTACTCGTCTAATCTCAAATATAGTGCAGTGTTATAAATCGTTGTATTGTATGGTTGTTTCACGGTTAAAAATCCTCCTTCTAAAAGAAACAACCCACGCTTATACAATACTCGCTGGTACAAGTATATCATAAGCGTGGGCTGATTGACAGTCGTTATTCCGTATTTTTTCAGGAAGCGGCGGCAGCGTGCTGGATCACATCTTCCAGCAGGCTGTCAAGCGGCTTCCCATCCTGTGCGAAATGCTCCGATACCTTGATACGGACTTTCCCCATGACAAAATACTGGGTGCCGTCTTTTTCGGTAAGCAGGGTGCCGCTGTTTTTGTTATTGCTCTCGTTTTTGCTTTTTGCCATAGGCAGTTACCTCCATAAATGAAATATGCCCGACAAGGGAATGTCAGACAGGTGTACAGCCGCAGACTGTCTCCGTGTCAACCAAACCGTGTCAACCGGCAGAAAAGACTTTGAAAACAATCCATAGGAAGTTCCATTTGCCGGGCTTCTTCTTCCGTGATTTCCTGAAAACCGTCCCCCTCCGGCGGAGCTTGGTTGACACGCTCCCAGCCTTTTTGAGAACCGTATTTCTTATACCGCTTCGGGCTTTTGTAGGCTACCCAGCCCTGTATGATGCCGCCCGCAATGCCGGTATTCATAATCTCGCAGATTGCCCGTGTCTCCCAGTCTGCCGGGGAATTTAAGTTCCCCAGCGCTTCCTCATAAAGCTGCTTGGAACATACCCTGTCGCCGGTGTAGTCCTCCAAATAGGCGTAGATCATGCCAGCCTGTGTGTCCTCCTGCATAAAGTCCTGCTGGTGGGCGTTCAGGTATCGGTTCATTTCCATGCTGAATGACAGCTTATACTTCCCACTGCGGTAAACCGTCATGGCTTCCGCCCACATCTGTTCGATATACGCCCTCGCCGCCGCTTCATCGTCCAGTATGTGAACCTCCGCCCGTTCCGGGTACACCGTCACGGGGAGAAAGCGCCGGTTGCCGGTGCGGTCACGGGGTAAAAAGTCCTGCCGGTTGGTCGTCCCTCCAAATACACATTGCCGCAGCCGGTCTGCCGGATGTGTCTCATACGGCACTTTGTAGGTTTCTTTCTGGCGGCTTAAGAATGACTTGATTTTTCCATAGAATGAAGCAGCCTGCCGGGTGGTAAGGTAAAGCTGCCGGTTATATCATAGCTCCATCTCATGTTTCTTTCTCTGTACTGCCTGTGGCTGCTCCCTCCGGCGCAGTGCGGTATCTACGGCGTTCTGCACCTGCCGTAGCCGTATGACTTCCTCCCGGAGTGGCTTGTGCTGCGGAGACAGTTCGGCATACTCTGTTTTTAACTGTGCGTATTCCTGTTTCCATGCTTTCAGGGCAATGGGTTTTCCGTCCAGTTTTTCTTTCAAAATACGGCGGGCGGCATAAAACAGCCGTAACTCCGCATCGTGGGATGTTTCAAATTTCTCCCTCTGTTTCTTAAACTTGATATTGTTCAATTCCGTATGAACAGGTTTTAGCCGCTGGTAATTCTCGCCCTCCCGTATCAATTCCTGCAATTCCTTTATCCGGGCAGATTTCTTTTTCATGGAGTCGCTTAACGCTTCAAATTCTTCGTTGACAGAGGAAAGACGCTCCTGCAAATCCTCTAATGTGAGCAGCTTGTTTTCCGTCAGATAATTGACGGCTTCGGCAAACTGCTTTAAGTTTCCGGTTCTGGCTTTATTGCTCCATGCCCCTGCGTTGCGCTGGTTGTAATAAGCGATCAACAGGTCGGCAAGGCTCGGTGTCTGCGGTTTGGAAAGTTCTTCTTTTACCTCTGCCATCCAGACAAACAGGGCTTTGATCTTCTTCCTCACATCCTGCATGAGCCGGTTGGTGGCTTTAATCCAGCGGTTCAGTTCCCCTTTCTCGGTGCGGATGCCCTTTGCTTCCATCTGCCGGACATTAGCTCCCTCGTGGACAGTAGGTATCAGGTCAAGCCCCTGCCGCACATAGGAACGGTGGTCGATACGCACATCCAGCCCTTTTTCCTCAAATTTTGTATTAACGGCAGCCGCCCACTGCTCCCGCCAGTGTTCCAGCGTTTCCGGCTCATGCCAGTCTGTTATGGACAGCGTTAAACATATAATCGCCGTTTTTATCCCGGATTCGGTTTCCATCTTCATCAAGAAGATATTCCCGACGCTGTTTTTGTCCCCATGTGCCATCCGGGTTCAAAGGGCGCATGGTTGTCATCACATGAAAATGCGGGTTAGGGATGCCGCCGTCCTCTTTCTCCGGGCTGTGAAAAGCAAGGTCGGCAATCATGCCTTTTGTCACAAACTGCTCCTGTACGAACTTCCTCGCCAGCTCCATGTTTTCTTCCAGCGTCAATTCATTCTGCATGGCAATATCAAAGGAATAGGCAAGCTGTGCTTTTGGATGTTTCTCGCAGTTCTCCACAGCATTCCAGAGGGTCGCCCGGTCAAGATATATTTCCGGCGCATGGGGCGGCAGCATGATTTCCGAAGCGATCACGCCGCCCTTTTTGGTGTAGTCGCTGACTTCTCCATAGTAGCTGCTGTAAAGACGCTCCCCGGCTCGATAGGCTGCGCTGGCAATGGCGCTCTGACCGGCGCTGCGCTTGATCTGTGCGATTGAAAAATGATAAAGTGCTATCCTTAGTCACCGCCTTTCTCCTGCCCGGAAATACGGGCGTGGTTCTCTGTGGCAGACCGGATGAAATGCTCCGCCTGCGGCAGATTCAAAATGCTTTCCATGAGGGAATAAAATTCCGCTTCGGTCAGCTCCTTTGTCTGTGGCGCAATGCTCTCAATAGCTGCCCCACGGGTAATCAGCCGGTGCGTCCTCTGTTTCCGGGAACCGCTTTCCAGATACGCCTGCCGGTTTTTCAAACGCTGCATTTTCCGTTTTTCCTGTTCCAGCAGGACAGTGGTTTTTTCATATTCCTGCTTCAACTGTTCCAAAGATTTTTCCATGTTCTCACATCCTTTGCTTATAAGATAAAGAAAGACCATCCGCAGACAGTCCGTGTGTCAGTGCTTCTATAAAACCCGATGAAAGGGAAAACCGCAGAGCGGATTTCTCTTTGCGGCGGGTACACAGGGATAGCCGCTTTAGCGGCGCAAGGCCTTAGTTCCTAAGGGATTTTGCCGTTTCCGGCAGTCTTGTCCTTTTTCTTGGAACGCTTGGAAAGATACTTCGGGCAGTCAACCACAACCGCCCGGAAGCTCTGTTTACATTCGTGCTGGCATTTCCGGCACAGTTCGTTGTAAGTGATACGGCTGCGGTCATTTAAGAAGAAAGACCATTCCAGCCGTCGCTTGTTGCTCATTCTTGCCATAACCGGCTCCTTTCTCCGTTTCTATCTGATGTACGCAGATAGGCTGTTTTGGTGTAGCGTCTCGGTATCATTTTTAAGGTTTTTCCCTCTGTATGCCCCTTTGGAAAGTGCGGCAGTATTGCAGTCAGGGAATGATACCTCACGCTTATTTGTCGCTTCCCGGTACGGTTTCGGAGCCTTTTGCCATCCATTCAAAGAAAGCAATTTTGCTGACCTTGATAAGCCTGCCCCTGCGGAACGCCGGAAAGCCGGGTGTGTGTACCAGCTCATAGGCGCTCGCTCTTGAAATTCCCATAATCCGCTGAATGTCCGCCACATCCAGAACCAGCGGTAAATCCTCGTAGCTGTTCAATCTCTTTTTATCGTTCATTCTGTTCCTCCCATAAATCAAATAGGTTAAAATGCTTCCTGTTGCCGTTCTCCCCAAAAGCCGTTTTCCTGCCCCATTCCTGCGGTGTTTCCCTGCATTGGTGCGCCGAATGCGTCACTTCTCCTGCCGGTCATATCCTTTTTGGACGGTCATTCACTTGTCAAAGTACTGTGCGGTACGAAATTACCAACCGCAATCATCATAGCGTACTATCCTTGACAAAACAATGCTTCTGCGATACCATGAGTGTAATGGATATAACTAAATTATATAATTACCATAGACAAAGGCAGGGGATAGGGATGGAGAATCAGTTTATACGGCATGAGCCATGTTTTGAGAGGATTTTGTTTGTCCTGACGCTGGACAGGAAGAAAATGAAAGAGCGGATTTTGATTGGGGAAGAACAGCAGATCCGCTTCCGTCTGAACGGGAGCCAAAACGCAGAGGTGCTTTGTGATATGACACGCCCACTGGGAACTTTTTTGATAAACTTTGAGCGTGACACGGACAGAGACTGGAACTTATACGGGCTTTCTCCGCTGCGGCAAGCTCTCCACTCCAACCGATGGAAACAGCCGGAGCTGGAGCAGGCGGCAAGCGAATTTCTTTGGGAGAAATATCTTAGCAACGACCCTCTGAAAATGTATGTGGCGTTCCGTATCTGGAACAGCTATCTGCTTGCCAGAGAACCCCGTGACCGTAACGCTGCCTGTGACCGCTTCATGGATAAAATGAGCAGACTGACCGGGGTATTCCAAAACGAAACCATGAGCTTTGACAGGGAGACAGGAAAACCGAAACAATTTCAAGCTGGCAGCCTTTATTTCAAAGGCGCACCGTCAGAAGATACCCGGCTTGACCTCTGGTTCCCGGACAACCGGCGCACAGAAGAATGTGTGTCTGCCTATGCGTCCCTCTACCCGTTGATTACCTATTATCTGAACAGGCTGAATGACTGGGGGCTTTGCTTCCGGCGGTGCAAGGTCTGTGGAAAATATTTTCTGGCAAAGAGCCAGCGGTATGAGCTGTGCAGCGACAAGTGCCGAAAAGCACAGGCGCTTCAAAACAAGCGGGAATTTGACGAGAGGTCAAGAGAAAATAACTATGACCTGCTTTATAAAAATGAATGCCAGAACTGGCGCAACAAAATAAACCGGGTAAAAAATACCGCAGGCTTTCCGGCTGACCGTCTGGAAAAAATGCAGGCTTCCTTTTCCGACTTTAAGAAAGAAGCCTTACAGAGAAAAAAGGCTGTAAAAACAGGAACGGCCAGCCCGAAAGAATTTACGGACTGGCTGTATCAGCAGAGTAATGTAATTGTTGAGCTGACCGAGATATGAAAAACTTTCTATCGTCAATTTCGCATTATTGCAATAACAGATTGCTTCTTCCATGAATGGTAATATTATCATCAAACTTTTGGAAGAACTATAAATGTCCGAGGTGCCTTTGATTTCGACAGAAAAACAGGCTGAATTGTTACAACGCTCGGACATTTCAAAAATTTTTTTGAGAAATGGCGAAAAAAGCGGGGCAGCACACGCCGCCCCGCCGATCCCATACGGCTATTCCATCGTCCTGATTTGCTCAACAAGAGATTGCTTTTTCAGATTTCCAGTTGTGTAAGAAATCAAGGTGAATTGCACAATCAGCAGGATTGCTAAATATATCAATACGATCAGCCACGGAAATGAATAGTAAAAGTATGGATTCATCGTTTTCACAACTACCTGTACGGATAGGAAGCCCAGTCCAGTCCCCAAAACCAATGTTACCAGCGTAGCAAAAACTGAATACATCAACCCCTCATAGCACAGCATTTTGATAAGCTGCTTTTTACTCAAACCAATCGCCTGTAACATTCCAATTTCCTGCCTACGGGATAAGAAGTTTGTGATTGTCGTATTGACAAGGTTGATTAAAGAAAAGCACACAACAATAACAGCCACGATCAACAATACCCCGAAGGAAAGTTGTTGAAGTCCGCTATAATAAGTGATACTTTCTTTTATGGTTTCCATAACCAAATCGCTATTTCCGTCTATCAGTTGATTTAATGCAGCTTCAACTGTATCATATTTTTCCATATCGGTAATTACGGAAATCGTACCTGTGCAATCTATCCCGGTCGCTTCATTCATAAACTGCTCCGGAAGCGCAAAGCATTTTGAGAAGCCGGAATAAGAATATTCGTTTACAATGCCCATGACGGTATAGGTCTTTGTGCAAATTTGGCCGGATTCGGTTTTATAGTCCACTTCGACGGTATCACCCAACGCAGCCTCAATATCATAGAGATCGGCACGCTCTTGAAGCAAGACAATTCCATTTCCTGCCACCAGTTCATCATAATCAGTCGTTCCCGCAATTCGCTCTTTCTCCAAATTCTGCTGTTCATCTCGGCAAAAGCCCTGAATCCATTTTCCAGAATTACCATTTACACGATATTCTGCGTCCGTGTAATACCAGTGCTTGATTCCTGTAACACCATCAATAGATTCTACTGCATTTACAAAATCGGCATTTAGAAAATTCTTTTGCTGCAATCCAGACAAAGAAATACCAGCAGTGTCCCACGATTGATTTGCGTTGAGCTGAATGTTAAATTCACCGACAGGGAACGCCCTGCCTCTTGCCTCTGCAACGCCATCATAGGAAACTAACATTGTCGAAATCAATACAACCAATACTCCGCCGAGTGAAAGAGAAAGTATTGTTAAAGTGGACTTTGCCTTTTGTCTGGACAGATTCATTTTAGCAAGTGAAGCAGGCGTTATTTTACGGTGCAGCACGGAACTTTCTTTCATTTTCCCCTGATAATCGGAATATCGCAATGCTTCCAGCGGAGATACTGCCGCAGCTCTTTTTACAGGAGTATGAATGGCAATCATCACAATAATAAATGCAAAAAGGCCAACCCCGGCCGTCACACATAAAGTAGTCAGCCAGTACCAACCGGCAGGAACCAGAAAGTACCCAATCACATTTCCAATAACCAGACCAATCGGGATAGCAATGGCAGCAAGTAATTTCCCCTCGCGGTAAACCATCTTTTTGATCTGTCGTTTTGTAGTTCCGATTGTGCGAAGCTGTCCATAGTTACGGATACTGCTTGCTACTGAAATATAAAAAATCGAATAGATCACAATGCCGGAACCAATGAAAGTTACAAAACCAATCAAGAAATAGAACAGCATATCGCTTCCGTGATTTTCGTCCTTTAAGTTAAAATATGTGGAACGGACAATCACATTATCATCGGAAATTTTTAATTGCTGCGCCAGAGTGTTTGCATAGTTGGTGGCTTCTTCCTCGCTCATATTTTGAGCGCCTTTCAGCCCAATGTAATAATCAATCATGCCCTCGTCGCCATACTGCTGTCTTACTAATTCTTTCGATATAATGGCTGTATAGCGCCCAATATCGCCGGTTTTCACATCTAAGATTCCCGTCAATTTGAAATCATGGGTAGTGCCGTCAGAAAAGGGGATTTGAATTGTCTGTCCCAATTCATTTGAATAGCCCAAACTATCCAAAAAGGATTCTTGCACTACAATTTCATTCTCCGAAGCTGGTAAATCTCCCGAATAGGGCATACTTTGGGATTTTAGCATATCTGCATTTGCATAAGTAAAGTTCACGGTTGAATGGTTTACCTGTTCAGAAAATGCGTTAAAAAATTCCCCAACCCACGCAATTTCTTCTTGCTTGTATAGTTCCTGTCCCTGTTGTTCAGAAATCGCATGATACATAATCTGCGCTGTTTTTTGGTTGCGGTTCTGCGTTTCCTGCATAACCCCAAAGCCATAGAGGACAATAGCAGATAGCAATGCGCTGGCAAGTGCAATCGTCAAAATAATAAAGATATTTCTTTTTCGATTTGCCGATATACTGCGGTTTGATATGCGCTTTACTATGCCGCTGGTATCATTTTCAAAAGGCCATGTCATAGCCTGCCACCTCCTTACTCCACAATCTTTCCGTCCTCAATGCGGACAATCCGATCTGCAAGGCGGGCAATGTCGTCATTGTGCGTAATCATCACAACAGTTTGCCGGAACTCTGCACTGGTGCGCTTGATAAGCCCCAGCACCTCGGCGCTGGTCTTGCTGTCAAGGTTGCCGGTCGGCTCGTCGGCCAGCACAATAGCCGGTTTGGTAATCAAGGCGCGGGCGATAGCCACACGCTGCTGCTGTCCGCCGGAAAGATTGTTCGGCATGTTTTTCAGTTTATCTTCCAGCCCCAGCAGATGAACGATCTCGTCCAAAAACTTCTGATCCACCGTGTCCCCGTCCAGCTCCACCGGCAGGACGATGTTCTCATACACATTCAGGATCGGAACAAGGTTATAGTTCTGGAAGATAAAGCCGATGTTGCGGCGGCGGAAGATGGTGAGCTGTTCGTCGTTCATTTTCGACAGCTCTTTGTCCCGGACAATCACGGTTCCGCTGGTGGGAGTGTCCAGCCCGCCCATCATGTGAAGCAGGGTGGACTTGCCGCTGCCGGAGGTTCCCACAACGGCCACAAACTCGCCGTCATTTACAGAGAAGTTCACGCCGTCAAGGGCGCGGGTGATATTCGGCTCTGTACCGTAATACTTTTTCAGGTCGATCGTCTGTAAAATTCTCATAAAATTCAATCCTTTCTTTGTTTGTTGTAAATGCGGAACGCTGCTGCGCCGGTGGCCGCCAACTGTACCAGAATCAGCACAGCGAACAGTCCGAAGCTCTCATAGTAGAACAGTTCATCCCAAAATAGGAGAACATCACAGAGAGCAGTCAAGGCAACCGTCCAGCGGATGTGCCGGGCCAGCCATTGCCGGAACACCAGCACAAGGGCAACGGGCGGGACGATCAGCAGCGCCAGATTCAAAATCAATGTCGGGGTCAGTTCCATTGCGTCGCCTCCTCACTTTTGTTGATAAGGGTATTGTAAAACCCAAATGTCTGCGAAATGTTACAGCGGCCAAAAAATTTCATTGAAAATCGGGGTGAAATGTTACAACGCTCGGACATTTCAAAATCAGTCTGCCATTTTGATCCGTTCCACCAACGAATTTCTGCATTGAATTTTTAGACAGATAGCAGAAATTATAATAGGTGTTATTATTAAGCAGACACCGTAAATCAGTAATGGAATAAAAGGAAAAGTATATTGAAAATAAGTTAATCCATTCGCAGACAATATCCGTACTAACAAATAACCCATCAAGGTTCCTGCCACAACCGTAATAATCAAGCATGGAATAATCAGTAAGACACTTTCATGCAGCAGCATTTTCTTTATCTGTTTTTTTGTCATACCGATAGATTCCAATATTCCAAATTCTTTTCTCCTTGTACTGATACGACTAATCAAGGTGTTTGTCAGATTAAAAATGCTAAACATAATGACAAAGGCAGATACCCCATAAACTTGTACGCTGGTATTATGAATCGTATTTGCCGAAGATGCTTTTACCTCTTGTAAGGTTTCCATTACCAAATCAGGGTGTCGGGACAGTATATTATTTAATTTGCTTTCTACTGATTTACCCACTTTTTCATATTCAGGTACGGACAAAGTTAAGGAAGCTGTTAAATCCATATCGCCCCACAACTTTTCTATGGTTTCTTTGGGGAGATAAAAGCCCTCATTCATACTTTTTTTTTCGGAAGTACCGGCAATCAAAATATCTATGCTGTGTTCAGCCCCATCAAACCATCGTAATGTCACTTTTTCTCCTATTGACGGGCAAGCATGATAGACTTCTTTCTGTACGCTTGTTCCTAATATAACCATAGCGTCTTGTTTCACCAATGTTTCGTATGTCCAATCAACAGGAAGCGTTTTCAAAATTTCCTCCTGATTATCAGGCGTAATCGGAATAATGGGAATTTCTAATTGTTCATCGTGATACTCAATAATGGCTGCGGTTCTCTCCGTAGCATAAATCTCTTTAACTTCCGGGATTTGTTGCAATTCTTCCATGAGTTCTTGTGAAAAAGGCGTATTAACTTGATACTCCGAAATACCATACGGTTTCGGGTTGACTAATGTATTGTGGTTAATCGTAATATAATATTCTCCATCTTCCAAATTCCCCATTCTTGCAAAGGAATCTGGATTCCATGATGATATAAAAGTGGCTCCAACCATAAATAAAATCCCGCCGATTGCAAGCGAGGCAATCGTCAGATTGTGTTTTTTTCGATTCTGCTTTTCGCTCAATACGGCTAAAGAATACGGTGAGAGCCGAATATGATTTTTCCTGTTGCACACTCTACTTTCTTTTAGTTCTGGATCGTTTCCAACATATTTTGTTGCTTCAATAGGGGAAATATTTGAAGCTATTTGTGCGGGCTTGTATACGGAAATTTGTACGATGATAATGCCTAATATTATTGCGAAAATACTTGTGGCTATGGCATTGATAATCGTTATTCCATTCGGCTCTAACAAATATGCAAATATGATACCTACTGTAATACCGGCAGGTATTCCGAACAGGCAGAAACGATACCCCTCTTTACGAATCATCCGCTTAATTTGTTTTTCTGTCATGCCAATAGTTTTGAGCTGTCCAATCTGCGACACTTGATTTGATACCGAAAGGTAGAACACACTGTATATGACAATTCCGCTTGAAAATGCAATAAAAAGAGTAGCTAAAAGAACACCTCCCATTCCTGATCCACTAATAAGTGAGGAACAGAATTTGCTATTAAAATAAAGTTGGTTCCTGCTTATGTCTTGGGATAAAGCCAGACGATATACTGTATTCTCAAAATCAATAAGTCCCATTTCCGTGGCACCATTTACACGAATCAAGGCACTATATGGAATATCCGATAATAACACACCCTGTTCTGCATACGCTGGGGAGACATAAAAGTAAAATGTTCCTGTTTCCACATTATCAGTAAAACCAGTAATGATGAAATCCTCTGTTTTACTCCCCGCCGTTGGTGAAGTGATGGTATCTCCTATATTTAGCTGATACCCCAGCTCTAATTGCACATTTTTATCAATTACAATTTCATTGTACTGTTCTGGACAGGTTCCACTGACTAATTCATAGGATTTTATAATTCCAAAACCAGTCGGCATATAAACCGCTTCAAATTTGATCCCATCCATCAGAAAACTATCACTATGCTTATAGGGTACAATATCTTCAAGATCAGGTTCTTTTTTCAGAACTTCTATCTGTTCTGCTGTAAGCCCCCCGATGGTAGCTTGCTGCATTTGATTCAAAATCTTTTGTTCACTAATTTTGCTGCCTTGTTGGAATAAGGAGATTCCCACAATCAAACTAATTGCCAGCGCAATGGTCAAAACATTAAAAAAGCAAAAAATACGATTTGAAGATACATTGCGTTTTGCTAATTTCTTTACAATGGCGCTGGTATCGTTCTCAAAAGGCCATGTCATAGTTGTATCACCTCCATATTTGATAAGGGTATTGTAAAACCCAAATGTCCGTGAAATGTTACAGCGGCCAAAAAATTTCATTGAAAATCGGGGTGAAATGTTACAACGCTCGGACATTTCAAAAAAATTCACGGCGGACAGCCGGAAATGGTCGTCCGCCGAATCATACTACACAATCTTTTAGATAGATTGATTGTGAAATAATTTCAATCCAATCACCACATCTATCATAAGTTCCACAATGAGAATTATACTAATGGCAACATTAAAATTACATAGGTTATATAATCCGATATAGATTTCACAAGTAAGAAATACAACTTGCAGACACAAATTTAAGTATGTCACTAAATGCTCGTTAGTTCTATTCCACAATCTAAACAGGAACATTGTAAAAATAGGTTTTCCCGTAAAAGCAAAAAGCACTGACAATACCGGCACCAAAAATACATAGTAAGAATCTACTGCATTGCTGGGGGATGTACCTACCCATTGAATTGCTATTTTATCAGGAACAACGAAAAATAAAACAATAGATAAAATAACATTGATTATTAAGATGATTGTTGTTGCTTTGCAAAAATTGATTTTTTTCATGGTGTTTTCTCCTGTTATAAGTGTGCTTTATTTAGTCGGCAACATAATGGAAAATTCCGAACCCTTGCCCGGCTCCGAAACCACTTTGATATAGCCGCCCTGCCGTGTTACGATCTCGCGGGCCAGATACAGGCCAATGCCCACGCCCTGCTGTTCGTGTACTTCTTCCTCACGATAGAAGCGCCGGAAGATGGCGGCCTGATTGCTTTCGGAAATGCCCTTGCCGGTGTCGGCTACTTTGATTTCCACATACATTTCCCACAGCACCACCGACACAGCGATTTTCCCGCCTGCCGGGGTGTACTTCACCGCATTGTCCAGCAGGTTAAAAAGGGCTTCGGATGTCCACTTGCTGTCATGGAAAACGGTCAAATCCTCCGGGCAGTCCACGGACACGACGATTTCCTTTTTCTCTGCTGCATACACAATTCCACTCATGGCCTGTGCCACGGTATCAAAGAGGCGGCCCGGTTTCTTATCCAACTGGATCACGCCCGTTTCCAGCCGGGAAGTTTTCACAAGGGCCTGAAAGAGAAAGTCCAGCTTATCCGTCTGGCTGCGGATTCCCCGGATAAAGTCGGTGCGCTCCGCCTTGGTCATAGGCTTTTCCAGCAGCGTGTCCGTCGCCATTTTCAGATTGCTTACCGGCGTTTTCACTTGATGGGAAATATCCGATACAAGGGTCTGTAACTCCTGCCGTTCCTCGTCCACCCGGCGGCGGTTCTCCTGCATGATCTGATAAAGCCTTGCCAGCCGGTGTCCAATTCTGGCAAGCTGGGTTTCGCTGTCCTCTGGCCGCTGGGGCGCTTCATTTCCGGCGATCATGTGGTCTAAAGTCTGGCATAGGTCAGCGGTAAACTGCGACAGCCGCTTTCCAAACGCCTGCGTCAGTACAAAAATCCCCACAAGGGCGCACAGCAGCAGCGCCCCGCCCGTCAGCAGCACCGCCGTTTGTTTTGTCACAAGAAACAGGGCTATGGTGATCCCGGACATGGAAAGGACAAGCCCCATTGCTACCCGGCCAAACAGCCGCTTTACCGAGAGGTTTTGCAACTTCATTTTGCCTCGCCTCCCGTCCATTGATAGCCCATGCCGTAAACAGTTTTGATGTAGGGCGCGCCGCCGTCGGATTCGATCTTACTCCGAATCCGGCTGATGGAGGTTGTCAGGGTGTGTTCGTCCACAAACTTCTCGTCTATATCCCACAGCTTTTCCAAAAGCTGCCCACGGGTCAGCACTTGCCGGGGATTTTTACGGAACAGGTTCAGCATTTTGTACTCCATCGGGGATAGGGTCAGGGGCTTGCCGTTTAAGGAAGCCGTCTGCTCCGAGAAGTCCAGAAACAGCCGCCCGTCGTCGTAAATGTCCTTGGCCGGTTTGTGGTGTTCCAGCATGGCGAACATGGCTTTGATTTTTCGCTGCAAGGCCCCGATCACAAAGGGCTTTGTGATGTAGTCCACCGCGCCCACCTCATAGCCCCGTATCTGGTCGCTCTCCTGATCGTTGGCGGTCAGGAAAATCACAATGGTGTCCGGGTGCTGGGGCTTTATCAGTTTGCACAGCTCAAAACCGTTGCCGTCCGGCAGGTTGATGTCCAGCAGCACTAAGTCAAATTCCCGCTGGCGTATGGCTTCGGCTGCGGTTCTGGCGTTTAGGGCAGAAGTCACGCCGTAGCCGTCTGCGGTCAGGTTATAGGCCACCATCTTATTCAAAAAACTGTCGTCCTCGACAATTAAAATCTGCTTCATATCCTCACTTCCTTTGCTTTTTGCAGATAGTATAACAGGCAAATGTCCGTGAATTGTTACAAGGACAAATATATTTATCATTTTACAGCTTTTTTTATGTGTACTGCAATTTTATAAAAGAAAGGACAGCAGTATCATCAAATTGCTGTCCTTGCGGTTTATTATAGCTGGTAGTGTATAAGCGTGGGTTCATCATATTTGGTAGTCCGGGCGCTCCTTGGCCAGCAACTCACCCGCCAGCATGACGTTCTGCAGCGCGGTGTACTGCGGGAAAAGGTTGAAGTTCTGGAACACCAGACCAAAGTGGAGCCGCTTCTTGCGCACTTCGCTCTCCCGCTGGGTGGCGGGGTCGGCGGCGTCCCACATGGTCTCGCCGTTCACCTTGATGACGCCGGTGTCCGGCCGTTCCAGAAAGTTCAGGCAGCGCAGCAGGGTGGTCTTGCCGGAACCGGACGAGCCGATGATGGCCAGCGCCTCGCCCTGTTCCAGAGTGAGCGAAATGTCCTTGAGGACGTGAGTGTCCCCGAAATTTTTCCCGATGCCGGAGGCTTCGAGCAATGCCATAATTGAACCCCTCCCTTAGCAGCGGAAATAATCAAGCTTTTTCTCAAGCCAGTTGAACAGAACGGTCAGCACACCGACGAAGACCAGGAAGAAGATGGCCGTGGAGAACAGCGGCCAGATCAGGCCCTTTGCGCTGTATTCCTTGGCCATCATGATGATCTCCTTGTTGGCGATGGTATTCGCCAGCGAGGTATCCTTGACCAGCGTGATGATCTCGTTGCCCATCGGGGGCAGGATACGCTTGATGACCTGCAGCAGTGTGACTTTGAAGAAGATCTGCGTCTTCGTCATGCCCAGCACCTCCCCGGCCTCGGTCTGGCCTTTGGGCACTGCCTCGATGCCGCCGCGATAGATCTCCGAGAAGTAGCAGGCATAGTTGATGGCAAACGCCACCACGGCTGCCACCATCCGCCCGCCGGAGCCGGAGGGCCAGGGGTTGCTCATCCCCAGCAGACCGGGACCAAGGTAGATGACGATGATCTGCAGCATCAGCGGGGTGCCGCGGATGATCCAGACGAAGGTCTTGACCGCGGCGCTCAGCGGCTTGCAGCGGCTCATGGAGCCAAACGACACCACAAGGCCCAGCGGCAGCGCGAACAGCAGCGTCAGGGCAAACAGCTCACAGTTGAGCAGGAATGCGCCGGATAGGCGCCCAAGAATCACAGACACAAAAACACACCCATCAATTTTTTGTACTTTCAGCAGGAAACCGCCCCGGAACGGAGCGGCTTTCTGCATTGCGGTCTACGGTCAGTCGGCCAGCGCCAGCTCGTACTTTTCGGCCAGGGCGCTCAGGGTGCCGTCAGCCTTCAGCGCATCAAACGCTTCATCGACGGCCGCTGCGGCATCGCTGCCTTTGCGGAAGGCCACGCCGTACTCCTCGGCGTTCAGCTCATCGACGATCTTCAGGTCTGCGTAGTCGGTGCCCTCACCGATCATCGCGTTGGCCAGGGTCAGGTCCAGCACAGCGGCATCTGCGGTGCCGGCGGCCACCTCCATCAGGCAGTCGGTCTGGACGCTCTTGGAGATGTAATCGGCCTGCGACAGGCTTGCATCGTCTGCAATGGCCGATTCACCGGCGGAACCGGCTTCTGCGACCACAGTCTTGCCCACGAGGTCCGCCGTAGAGGTGTACTCCGTGCCGTCCTTCACGACCACAACCTGTGCGTTCTTGGCGTAGGGCTTGGTGGTGGCGGTGTTCTCCTTGATCTCATCGGTCAGGGTCAGGCCGTTCCAGATGCAGTCGATGCTCTTGGCGTCCAGCTCGACCACCTTGGTGTCCCAGTTGATCTCCACGAACTCCGGCTCCACGCCCAGCTTTTCGCAGACGGCGGTGGCCAGCTCGGTATCAAAGCCGGTGAAGTTGCCCTCGTCATCGGTGTAGTTCATCGGTGCATACACCGTGTAGCCGATGACCATCTTGCCCTTGCCCTGGATGTAGGCCAGGTCGCTGTCGGCCGAAGCGGATGCAGCAGAGCCTGCCGCAGAGCCGGAAGCCGAAGCAGCCGTAGACGTGGATGCGGCCCCGCCGCAGGCTGCCAGACTGAGTGCCATCGCACCCGCCACAAACATCGAAAGGAATCGTTTCATTCTCATCCCAAAGTCCTCCTCTAACGCCCTTATTTTATCACTTTACCGTGATAAAGAGCTAAACTGTGCATCTAGGATACCGCATTTGGCACGATTTTGCAAGGGGGAAGGCCGATTTTTCGCACAATGCCGGAATGCGTTCTCTTTCCGGTGTGCTTTCTGTGCGAATCGCGCAAACAAAAAGAGCCTTCCCCTTTCGGAAAAAGCTCTTGTGAAGTGCTTTGCAGCGTTATTTGGTTCGCATCGCGTCCAGCGCAGCCTTTTGGAGGTCGGTCACCGAGATGGTACACAGCGCCATCAGGTCAGCGTCCGAGCCGTCTGCCGGGATGGCGGCCACCTCCGCACGGGTCTTTCCTTTGAGGTAGCCGCAAAAGCCCTCGCTGTGCTCGTACCACTCCTTATTTAAGGAGGAAGCGCCCCGCATCCCGTAGCGGTCGCCCTGTTCCAACTTGGTCTCCACCTTGTCCGGCGCAGTGATGCCGCCATCGGACGCCACCGTCAGAGCCGGTTCGGCCATGTCTGCCACGGCGCTGGTTACACGGCCCTCGGCGTCCAGCGTCAGGGCCACAAGGCTGATGTCGATCTCTGCGTTGACGTCCCGGTCATCGGTGGCCGTCACATCCGAAGAGCCATTCACCGCCTCCACGCCCAGCGACACCCGGTCGCCTTTGGCCGCGCCCAGCCCCCTTGGCATTGGAGCAGGCCTTGACCACCGCGTCCCGATAGCGGTCCACCGCGATGGTACAGCCGGCCAGCAGGTCAGCGTCCGTGGGCTTGCCGTCGTTGTCCAGCTTCAGCAGGGACACCTGCTCCGGCGTCCTGCCGGTCAGGTAGTCCGCGAAGGCATCCGCCTGTTCCGCCCAGCCTTTTTTCAGCGAAGAGGCCTCTGCCAGCGGGTAGTCCGCCCCTTTCTGCCGCTTAGTCCGGTAATCCGTGGGCAGGTGCACCGCGCCGGTGCCATCGGCCCCGATGGTCGTTTCCAGCTCATCCAATTCCACGTCTGCGATCTTGCCGTCGCCGTCCAGCAGCACTGCCGCAGCCGCCAGCCGGATGCTCCCGGTGCGGTCTTCGTCTTCCGTTTCCACGACGACACCGAGGCCGGTCTTCCAGGCGGCGGTTGTCTGCGAGGCCGCGCCGCTCCCGCTCATGCTTCCAGAGCCGGACGACCCGGCGTTCGGTTTCCCGCAGGCAGCCAGCAGCAGGGCCACTGCCAGCACACAGCCCCAAAGAGCCTTGCTTTTTCTCATAGATACGCTCCCTTTCCCGATGGGTTTGGAAGTAGTATATCCGGCAAGGTCCTTCTTATTCGTCAGTAGTTTTCCCCTCTTAGTCTCGCTTCGCTCGCCAGCTCGCCCTTCGGGGGAGCGGTCAACGCCATCAGGCGTTGACGGAGAGGGTTTTACAGCAGTGGGCTCAGCAGCCGCAGGACGCTGTCCAGCAGGGTGCCTGGCAGAGAAGTCCGGCAGTCGGAAAGCTGCACCTCCCGGCACTGCGGCAGAGTGGCCAGCACATCTTCCCGCAGGGCGATGACCTGACTGTTGCTGTAAAGCAGCGCCCCGCACTCAAAGTGCAAAAACAAGCTGCGGTAATCCATGTTGATGCTGCCCACCACGGCCAGATGGTCGTCACTGACGTAGCATTTTGCATGGAGGAAGCCGGGGGTGTACTCGTAGATGCGGACGCCCGCCCGGAGGAGCGGCACATAGTAGGACCGGCTCAGCCGGAACACCAGCTTCTTATCCGGGATGCCCGGCAGGACCAGCCGGACATCCACACCGCGTTTGGCAGCGGTCTTCAGGGCATCAAGCATCTCCTCACCCACAGCAAGATAGGGCGTGTAGAGATACACATACCGCTGCGCCTGGGCCAGGATGTTCAGGTAGACCGTCTCGGCCAGCGGCTCTTCGTCCAGCGGGCTGTCCGTGTAGGGCTGAACGACGCCGTCCGAGCCCTTCGGCAAACGGGTCGGCGCATAGGGTGCGTAGTCTGTCTCCTGCGGGCGGAAGGCGTTCCAGCAGTTGAGGAAGATGACGGTAAAATTCCAGACCGCCGCCCCTTCCAGCCGGATGGCGGCGTCCTTCCAGTAGCCGAAGCGCTGTTCGGCGTTGATATATTCGTCCGCGAGGTTCACGCCGCCGGTGTAGGCCACATTGCCGTCGATGACCACGATCTTCCGGTGGTCGCGGTGGTTCATCACCAGCGACACCAGCGGCACCACAGGGTTGAACGGGATGCAGCGGATATGGCTGCGCTCCATCCGGATGACGAAGTCGCTGGGCAGGCCCAGCAGACTGCCGAAATCATCGTAGATCAGCCGCACGTCCACGCCCTCGGCGGCTTTCCGCTTGAGGATGGCCTCGATGCCGTCCCACATCGTGCCCGACTTTACAATGAAGAATTCGAGAAAGATAAATTTTTCCGCCCGTTCCAGGTCTTCCAGAAGCCTGGGGTACATGGCCTCGCCGCAGGGGAAATAGTGAGCGGCGGTGTGCTTCCACGCCGGGTAGGGGCCGTAGGTCTCCACGTAATGGCTCAGGTTTTTCTCCACGCGGTCCAGCGTGTCGGTCTGGTTCAGCCGGGGCGCAAGGTCGGCCGTGTGGGCCTGCTCCACCTTCCGCATCCGGGTGCGGAGCCCCTTGGCCGGAGCCTTGTTGCCAAAGGCCAGATACAGTGCCCCGCCCAGCAGCGGCAGCAGGCCGATGAGGACGATCCAGCCGATTTTGTAGGCGCTGTTCTCGTCCTTCCGGACGAGGTAGAGCACGATGACGATGCTCAGCGCCTTGAGCAGGCCGTTCAGCCAGACCCGGCCCGTCGTAAAGGCCCAGAACGCCCAGAGCAGCCACAGCACCTGCAATGCCACCAGCACGATGGTGATGGTGGCACGGTTGAGGATGCGGCTGAAAAATTTAACGATCGGCAGTCTGAACACGCTGTACCTCCCCCGCCGCTGCGCGGCCCTTTAAGATGGAGTTAGTATAGCGCGGTCCGGGTGATTTTTCAAGCCTCTCCGTCCTCGTATCCGATCAGAAGGCCGCCCAGCTCGGCGTAGTAGCTGCACAGGCCGCCGCACTCCGTCACCACGACTCTGGCCCCCTCAAAGACGGCCTCGATCATGTGCTTCAGGCGCTCGGCAGCGGCAGGGTTGCCGCAGTGGGAGATGTTCACCTTGCCGTTGGTGTAGCCGTGCTCCTTGAGCTCCAGCACGATGCGCTCCAATGCGCCGTGCTCGCCGCGCGTTTTGCAGATCACGTCCAGCTCACCGGCCTCACTGGCCTGCCCGATGACCCGGATGCCCAGCATCCGCGCCACTGCCGCCACAGCGGGCTTCACGCGGCCATTGCGGGCCAGGTTGGCCAGCGATTCCAGCGAGAAGAGCAGATGGGTGTGCTTATGGTAGCGCAGCATCTCTTCACAGATGGTGTCGAACTCCTTGCCGGCAGCCAGCTCATCCCGCAGATGCTCCGCCAGCAGGACCTGCTCCGGGCCGGTGGACAGGCTGTCCAGCACAAAGACCCGCTTGCCGGGGTTCTCCTGCTGGTATTCCTCCGCCGCCAGCTGGGCCGCATTGCAGCTGCCCGACAGCGTACCGGTGATGGTGATGGCGTACACCTCATCGGCTCCCTCGTAAGCGGCCAGCCAGTCGCCGACGTTGGGGCAGGACGTCGAGGTCTTTCCTTTATAGGTGCGCAGGGTCGTGGCCATGCCCACCGCATCCAGCGTGCCGTCATCGTGGTATTCCTCGTGATCGGTGATGATCTTCAGGGGCACACAGGCAAAATCCACGCCATCCAGTGCATACAGGCTTGCGGCAGAATCCACAACGATCCGGGTCTTCATAAGCAGTATCTCCATTCCAGCGGCAAAATTCGCCGCATTTTTCATGTTGTCGAAGCTATGATATCAGTTTTTCAAAAACCTGTCAACAGTTTCCGAGAAATCTTCAAAAAGTTTTCATAAGACGGTTGACCCTGCCGGAAAAATACGCTATACTATCCGCATGAACAATGAATCCAACCGCCGCATAGCGGCCTGCGCCGTGGATTTTGCCCTGCCGCGGTACGCAGAATTGCCTTCCGTCGGGCTGTATCTCGACCAGACCGTCCAGTACGTCAACGGGTATTTTCGTGCATTTCCAGGGGTGGAGCTCACGGCTTCCATGGTGAGCAACTACGTCAAGAAAGGGATCATCGGTCACCCCATCAAGAAAAAATACACCCGTGAGCAGCTGGCCGGCCTGATCTACATCGTCGTCTCCAAAACGGTGCTCTCGATGGAAAACATCGACACCCTCTTCAAAATGCAGCGCCAGCACTACTCTGCCGCGCAGGCCTACGACTATTTCTGCGAGGAAGTGGAAAACTGCCTGCCCTATGTGTTCGGCCTGACCCACAGCATCCGGGACTTGGCCGCGGACGCCGGAGAGGAGAAGCTGCTGCTCCGCAGCACCATCATCGCCGCCGTCAACAAGATGTTTCTTGACTGCGCATTTGCCGTCATGCACCAGGAGCAGGCTCTCTGGCCGGACATCCTGGCGGATCTGGCGTAAGACACGCAAACGAAAAAGCCACGCTTTCGCGTGGCTTTTTTGCTTATCGGTAAGATTTAGGTGTCCTGCAATTCCCCGCGGCTGGCGGCCTTGAGGTATGCAAAGATGAAGCCGTCGAGGTCGCCGTCCATAACAGCGTCCACGTTGCCGGTCTCGTAGTTGGTGCGATGGTCCTTGACCATGGTGTAGGGCATGAAGACGTAGCTGCGGATCTGGTGGCCCCAGGCGATCTCGTTCTGGACGCCCTTGATGTCCTCGATCTTGTCCATGTGCTGCTGCTGGGCGATCTGATACAGCTTCGCCTTCAGCATCTCCATGGCGTAGTCGCGGTTCTGGAACTGGCTGCGCTGGGTCTGGCAGCTGACCACGACGCCGGTGGGCTTGTGGATCAGGCGGACAGCCGAAGAGGTCTTGTTGATGTGCTGGCCGCCGGCGCCGGAGGAACGGTAGACCTGCATCTCGATGTCTTCGGGGCGGATGTCCACCTGGATGGTGTTGTCCAGCTCCGGCATGACTTCCAGCGAGGCAAAGCTCGTCTGGCGGCGGGCGTTGGCGTCAAACGGAGAGACGCGGACCAGGCGGTGCACGCCATTCTCGCTCTTGAGCAGGCCGTAGGCGTTGGCACCCTTGACCATCATCGAAGCGCTCTTCAGGCCGGCTTCGTCGCCGTCCTGATAGTCCAGCACTTCCACGGTCATGCCGTGGGCAGCGGCCCAGCGGTTGTACATCCGGTAGAGCATCTCGGCCCAGTCCTGCGCCTCGGTGCCGCCGGTACCGGCATGGAAGGTCAGGATGGCGTTGCTGTGGTCGTACTCGCCGTTCAGCATGGTCATGAGCTGCAGCTCATCCACCGCCTTCTCCACGGTGTTGACCGCCTCTTCGGCTTCAGGGATCAGTTCCGGGTCGTACTCCTCGTCCAGCATTTCCAGCATGGTCTCGGCGTCATCGTACAGGCCCTGCAGCTTTTCAAAGCGGTTCAGCTTGCCGCGCAGATCGCCCACCTCGTCGAACACCTTCTTGCTCAGCTCGGCATCGTCATAGAAGCCGGGGCGGGACATGGTGTGCTCCAGCTCCTGCACACGCTTGCGGGAGGCCTCGATGGCGAGGGCCTCTTCCAGGTCCTTCACCGCTGTGCCGTATTCGGCCAGCTTCACTTTCAGTTCTTCAGTCGTGATCATTCTCAATATCCTCTCAAAAATAAGAAGTATCGCCCTTATTTCTCATAGGTCCATCGCGCTTTGCATTCTGGCAAACACAAAAGCCGGCCGCCAGGGGTTCTCCCTGCGGGAGAGCTGGCATCGCGCAGCGATGGCTGAGAGGGCTACAAAAAGATACAGTTTATACACAGATACTTCATTAGTATACCGGGAATCCGTGATAAAGTAAAGAGGAAAAATCACCATCATGCTGGAAATTTGAAGATTTTCACCTTTTCTTTTCTCCGGGATGGGAGTATAATAGCATCAAGTACCATTTATGGGAGGAAGTTATGCCAAAATATTATGGCTGCCCCTGCGAGGGCTGCGGCAAGCCGCTGACGCTGCAGGACGATATCGTCGTCTGCCCCGACTGCGGCGCACCGTACCACCGGGATTGTTATGAAAAACTGGGCCGCTGCATCCACAGCCCAGCTCATGCCGCCGGATACGAATGGAAGTTCCCGTATCAGGAATCCGAGCTGTGCACCTGCCCTGCCTGCGGCGAGCGCACCCTGCGCAGCGAGGACCACTGCCGCTGCTGCGGTGCCGTGCTGCCGCCGGAAGGGGCCGAAGAGCCTGCCGACCGCACGGCCGGCCCCGGCGAGGGCAATTTTGATTATTCCAGCCTGTACCGCCAGTATCAGGAGACCGGCTCCATGCCCCAGGACCCCATGCGGCAGGCCTATGAGGCCGCCTTCGGCAAGGACGAGATGCTGGACGGCATCCCCTGCAAGGACTGGGCCAGCTACATCGGCCCTGCGTCCCCCGCCTACCTGAGCACCTACTGCCGGATGCAGCTGGCGCACAGCAAGATCTCCATGAGTTTTTCGGCACTGCTGTTCGGGCCGTTCTATTTCTTTTACCGCAAGGCATGGAAGCCCGCGTTCGGCTTCCTGGCAGCTGAGCTGCTGCTGGCCGTGCCCACCCTGCTGCAGCTGATGCAGCTCACCGGCAGCACCATGGCCCCCGCCCTGAGCGATTCCACGATGGTCCTGCTGGCCCGTCTGTGCTCGGCTCTGAGCTTTTTGCTCATGGTCGTGCGCGGCATGTACGGCAAGTGGCTCTACCGCAAGAGCGCGGCAGACCGCATCCGGAAGATCCGCTCCGAATTCCCGGACGAAGCCCAGCGCAAGGCCGTTCTGGCCGCACAGGGCGGCGTCAGCTTTGCGGCGGTGTTCGGCTGCTTTTTGCTGCTGATGGTCATCGGCAGCGCCAGCACCCTGCTGCTGGGCCCCAATGTGGACGCCCTGCTCAATCTGGTCTACGGCTGATGCACCCAGCCTGCGATAGTTTTGCGAAGGAGTTTTGAATCATGAAAAAAGTCACGAAAGCCGTCATCCCTGCTGCGGGCCTTGGCACCCGTGTGCTGCCCGCCACCAAGGCCATGCCCAAAGGGATGCTGCCCCTTGTGGACAAGCCCGCCATCCAGTATCTGGTGGAAGAGGCCGTCCGTTCCGGCATCACTGACATCCTCATCATTCTGGGCCGCAACCAGAGCATCATCGAAGACCACTTCGACCGCAGCCCGGAGCTGGAAGAAAAGCTGGCCGCACCCGGCAAGGAGAAGATGCTGGAGGAGTGCCTGGGCATCTCCAACCTGGCCAACATCTACTTCGTCCGCCAGAAGCAGACCCTGGGCCTTGGCCACGCCGTGAGCATGGCAAAAGCCTTTACTGGCGACGACCCCTTCGTGGTCATCTATGGCGATGACGTCATCTGGGGCGAAGACCCGGTCTGCGCCCAGCTCATCCGTGCCTACGAGGAGTTCGGCCGCCCGGCCGCAGGCGTCTCCGCTGTGCCTTGGGCCGATGTGAGCCGCTATTGCAGCCTGAAGACCACCCCCATCCACGACAACTACTTCTTCGTGGATGACATGATCGAGAAGCCCAAGAAGGGCCAGGAGTTCAGCAACTACTCCATCCTGGGCCGCGTCCTGCTGACCCCGGAGATCTACGACATCCTTGCTCGCACCAAACCCGGTGCCGGCGGCGAGATCCAGCTGACCGACGCCATGGCCGAGTTCGCCCGCAATTATGGCGGCATGACCGCAGTGGAGTTCACCGGCAAGCACTACGACATGGGCAACAAGCTCAAGATCGCCGAGGCACAGGTGGAGCTGTCGCTCCAGCACCCGGAGATCGGCGAGGCCTTCCGCGCCTATCTGAAAGAATTCTGCAAGACGCTGTAACGCATCTGCACAAAAATCCCCTTCCGCATGGTCCTGCCGCGCGGAAGGGGATTTTTTTACCGGCTCCTGTGCCGGGAGGTCTTTTCAAATTTCAGGCCCGGCTTTGCCCCGGACGCCTTGCGGCGTTTTTGGGGGCGCAGGGCGTAGAAGTAGCCGAACCCCGTACCGCAGATGCCGCCCACGATGTGCATGAAGTTGGCGACATTGTCATGCACGAAGACGATATCGTACACCTGCTGGCCCAGATACAGCGCCGCCACCAGCAGCATCGTGACCGGGATGCCGCCCGAAAAGCCGGACAGCGACGCCAACATGATGAGCATGAACACGATGCCGGAAGCGCCCAGCAGGGCCGTGCGGGGGAAGAGCGCGCATTGCAGCACACCGGACACCAGCGCCGTGAAGACGATGCCCTCCAGCAGCGGGATGCTGCCGTATTTTCCTCCATCGGCGGGCCGATGACGAGGAGCAGGAGCATATTGTTCAGGAAATGATCCCAGCTGGCATGGCCCAGCACATGGCCGAACAGCCGGACATAGAACAGCGGGTCTTTGAACGAGGAGCGGTAGACGCAGAACAGGTGCATGGTCGTCCAGCCGTTCGTCCACTGGCCCAGAAAGAGCACCAGGAGCGACAGCAGAAAAAAGGTGAGGATCACCGGGGAATTGTATTGCAGCTGCAACGTAAATTTAGCACGTTTCGTAATGGCTTCATCCTTTCACGGCCCGCGGAGGCCGGGCATTTTTTTACTTCCGGCAGGGTCGGCCCCCTGCATTCCCTGTCTTTTCCTCTTTGCCGAACGTTTGAGAAAAGCGTTTTCAGTATATCATGTTTTTCCGTTCCCGAAAAGCCCCGTCCCGGCATTTTTTTGCGTCCGGGCAGGCAGCATTTTTTTGCCCGGCCCCTGTGCACTGCGCATTGACAACGCCCCACAACTCCGCTACACTATGGATATCGAATCTCCCGGCATCTGCGGGGCAGAAGATCCCCCGCAAAAACGAAAGAAGGTCTCCCCTTTGGCAACGGAAACAAAGCTCCGGCAGCTGGCAGAAAGCGGCTGCCCGGTCTACTATTTTTATTCCAGCGAGCGGTATCTGGTGCGGCAGGCCGTGGCGGCTGCCGTGCGGCTGCTCTCGGCCGACAGTGACGAAGAAACCACCGTGCTGGTGCCGCCCCGGAGCTGGAACAGCTCATCATGGCGGCGGGCACCATCTCATTTTTCGGCACCCGGCGCGTGGTGGTCCTGCCCGAACTGGACCCCGCCGCCTACAGCGACAAAGATCTGGATGCGCTGTGCGAAACGCTTTCCAGCCTCGAAAATGCCGTCGTTGTGCTGGGCAGCGTGTTTCCCTTGGAGCGCGGCAAGCTCAAGACCGGCAAGCGGGCGCAGAAGCTCACCGCTGCCTGCAAAAAGCTCGGCTATGCCGAAGAGCTGGCCAAACCCAAGCCCTATGAACTCAAGGTGATGATGATCGAGCGGGCCAAAGCGCAGGGTGCTACCCTGCCCGAAGGCGCCGCCACCGCCCTGCTGGAGCGCTGCGGCGAAGACCCCTTCCTGCTGGAAAACGAGGTGGACAAGCTCTGCGCCCTCTCCGGCTACCAGACCGTCACTGCGGCCATGGTGGCTGAGATGGGCACCGTGAGTCTGGAGGCCGACGTCTTTGAGATGACCCGGATGATCACGGCCAAAAATGCCACCGGGGCCTGCAAAAAAATTACAGGCTCTGCTCCGGCTGCAGCAGGAGCCCATCGCCATCACAGCGGCACTCATCGGCAGCTATGTGGACCTCTACCGGGTCAAGCTGGGCAGCGCCAGACGCAAGAGCTACAGCACCGTTTTCAAGGAGTTCGGCTACAAGGGCAGCGATTACCGGCTCAAGCGCTCGGCCGAGACCGCCAGCCACTACACCCTCGGCCAGCTGGAAGCCTGCTTGCAGGTCCTGCTGGATCTGGACAGATCATTGAAAAGCCAGCCCGTAGACGCGGAGGTACTGCTGGAAGCAGCTCTCTGCCGTCTGGCGCTGGCGGGGAGCGGACGATGAGCGAACGAGAACTTCTCCACACCGACCGGGTGCTGGTGGTGGAAGGCAAATACGATGCGGCACGCCTTTCCCACCTGACGGACGCGCTGATCCTTCTGACCGACGGATTCGGCATTTATAAGGATAAAAAGCGCCAGCAGCTGTTCAAGGCGCTGGCAAAGAAAAACGGGCTCATCCTGTTCACGGATTCGGACGCCGCCGGGTTCCGCATCCGCACCTACATCACCAATCTGGTGGGGGCCGAACACGTGGTGCAGGCCTATGTGCCCGCCATCCATGGCAAGGAAAAGCGGAAGCCGCAGCCCGGCAAAGAGGGTCTGCTCGGCGTGGAGGGCGTGGACGACGCCATCGTGCTGCAGGCGCTCAAAGACGCCCTCGGTGCGGAGGCTGGCGCAGCCGCCCCCCGCCCGGAGGGCCGGGCCATCACCTATGCCGACCTCTATGACTGGGGACTCTCCGGCACACCGGGCAGCGCCGAGCGGAAATATGCGCTGCTCAATGCCCTGGGCCTGCCGCCCCGCCTCTCGAAAAAGGAGCTGGTGGAGGCACTGAACCGCCTGTACCGGTTTGAGGAACTGGATGCGTTTCAGGCGGCGTTTTTTGCTTCGGTGTGAAAGCACTCCGCGATGAAGGTCAAAATTTTCACCGGCATCCGCCCCACCCTTCCCGCAGCAGTTCCAGTGCGTGGGTCTCCAGGCGGGAAACATAGCTCCGGCTGATCTGGAGCAGCTTTGCGGTTTCCAGCTGGGTCAGCGGCGGTTGACCGGCCAGGCCATACCGCAGCAGGATCAGCTTCCGTTCCCGCGCCGGAAGCCCTTCGATGAGCTGCCGCAGCCGCCGGGCCTCGTCCTGCTGCTCACAGCTGTCCTCCATGCAGAAGCCGTCCTGCAGCACGTCCGAGAGGGTCAGTGCCGTGTCGTCCTTGCCCGCCTCCAGCGTTTCCTGCAACGACACGGTGGTCCCGCTTTTCCGCTCCCTCCGGAAGTGCATCCGAAGCTCATTTGCTATCCTCTCCCCAACGAACGTTCCATGAGAAAGCACCGGTGTTGGGCTTTTCTTATCGGCCGGGCTTCTGGTGTTCCTTGGGTCTGTAGGTTCCTTTGATGGTATCAATGACTGCCTGGTACAGTTCCAGCTTCTGCCATGTGGGGCAGTTCAGACGTTCGATCTTTTCGATCACATAGTTGGCGTGGGCAGTTGCGACACGCTTGCCCAGCTCTTCCCAGCCTTCTTCGGTTTTTGGGTAATGCACCACCACTTCCATGGGGGCACTCTTTCGCATGGCTCACTCACCTCCGGTCACATCGCTATCACCTCATTCTTACGGGTCACGGGTTGTCCGCTATTCGCTGCGGCTCCCGGTGAGAACATTCAAAGCCGGGTTGGAATCCACCAGCACATGGGTGGGCTGTATTTTCTTCTTTGAAATACCAAACGAACATTGCCGGCATATTCAAGATACGTTTTACCCGCCCTGCAATTTTCCTTATAATAGCACCGCAGTCTTGAAACGGCTGCAACATTCCCATATCACAAAGGAGGCTTTCCGGTATGGGACAACGGCAAAGTGAGATCATCAAAAATCACATGGAAGTCTACTGGCACGACTATGCGTCGGCCAGCAAGGGCACCCCCATTACCGAGGCGGGGCTTGTGGAAAAAGCCTCCGTCATTGGACGCACCGGGCTAATGCTGCTGGAATGCGGCACCGGCGCATGGCGTGTCCGAAGCTCCATGAACACCCTTTCGCGGGAGCTGGGAGTCACAACAACAGCGGACATCGGCCTGTTGTCCATTGAGTTCACCTGCTTTGACGGTAACCAGTGTTATACCCAGTCACTCTGTCTGACAAATACGGGCGTGAATACCTCCCGGCTGAACCGACTGGAGCATTTCGTCAACAACTTCGACCGGGAAGGAAAATTTATGACCGGCGAAGAACTGCACAGCCACCTCGATGAGATCGAGCGCATCCACGGCTTGTATTCGCCCATCGCACTGGGCTTTGCAGCTGCACTGGCCTGCGGCTGCTTCACCTTTCTGCTTGGCGGCGGCATTGTGGAAATGCTGTGTGCCTTCTGCGGTGCAGGCATCGGCAACTTTGTACGGTGCAAGCTGACAAAACACCATTTCACCCTGTTTCTGGGCATTACGGCGTCGGTCTGTTCAGCAAGCCTCGTGTATGCCATCCTGCTGAAGCTGGCAGAGGTGCTGTTTGCCGTATCGGCGCAGCACGAGGCGGGGTATATCTGCTCCATGCTCTTCATCATTCCGGGCTTTCCGTTCATTACCAGCGGCATCGACCTTGCCAAGCTGGATATGCGCTCCGGGCTGGAACGTCTGGCCTACGCCATCCTCATCATTCTGGTGGCAACCATGACGGCTTGGATCATGGCACTGCTGCTGCATTTGCAGCCGGTACAGTTCCCTGCCCTGAGCCTGACACTCCCGGAAGAGATCGTGTTCCGGCTGCTGGCAAGTTTTGGCGGTGTGTTCGGCTTTTCGCTCATGTTCAACAGTCCCCGGAACCTGGCAGTCTGCGCCGCCCTTATCGGTGCGGTAACGAACACGTTCCGGCTGGAGCTGGTGGGCCTTGCGGGCTTTCCGCCCGCTATTGCAGCGTTTCTGGGCGCACTGCTGTCCGGATTGCTGGCCTCCTGCCTGAAGAGCGCCGTCGGTTATCCCCGCATCTCCGTCACCGTGCCGTCCATCGTTATCATGGTACCGGGACTGTATTTCTACCGTGCCATCTATAATCTGGGCATCCTGTCTCTGATGGACTCCGCCACATGGTTTGCAGATGCCATTCTCATCATCGTGGCACTGCCGTTAGGGCTGATCTTCGCCCGTATTGTCACTGACAAGACTTTCCGTTATTGCACCTGATGTGCAGCATTTCCATTCTCCCATATAAGGCAAAACGCAGCGAATCATTTAACGGTTCGCTGCGTTTTGTTTTGCTGTGATGCACTTATAAAGGGAGTTCGTTTACAGGGCGTTTACTCGCCGTAAACGATCTTGGTAGCAGTTTCCACATGGCGTTCCAGCCGGTCGGCAAAGTGTTCCAGCGGCAGAAAAACGCCAAGTTCATCGTAGCGGGTTCCGCCGTCCTTGAGCGTATCCTGTCCATAGTAGACCACGGAACGGGGCAATGCGTGCTGCAGCTTCATCTGGATATCCCAGACGGTGGAGTAGGCCTCCGCTTCCGTTACCTTCTGCTTCACGGTGTCCGGCAGTTCGTAGATCAGCAGCAGCCCCAAATGCTGGTTGTAGTGGTACTCCACCACATCCATCGAGCCTTCGTCGTAGCCGTGATACTTGCAGTAGCCGCTGGCAAGGTACATTTTTTTTACCTTTTCCTGCTTCTGGAACACCCGGATGAACCGGTCGTATACTTTGCTGCTCACGGCAAATTTGTTGTTCGGCAAAAGAACGCCGGCATCATCCGTCAGGATCACCGGGTTCGGCTGACCATCGGCGTTGAATTTGAATGGGATCAGGGCAGCGTTCCGTAGCAGGTCAAACATACTGTGCTGGCAGATCGCCATCAGAAAGGCAGACAGATCCTTGTTCTCGTAGGCATTGAACAGCGCTGCGGCAAACTGCTGTGCACTCACGGCCGGCGCATCCAGTACGTCTGCCATGTCCAGCGAGTCGTTGAAGGTATCCATCAGGCGGTGGCAGGCTTCTGGATTTTTCAGGATCTCCCCGAACAGTGCCTCTGCCTTTTCTTCTCTTGGAAATATCGTTGCCATCAAAAAGACCCTCTTTCTGTTTATTTCCAACTACCTATTATAGATTCATAATGCCCCGCTGTGAAATACTGCTTTCATATTGCTGCTATATGCAGAACACTTTTTACACATTTTCCAAGTGCCCGTATAATGGACACTGCAATCCTGAAATTGCACGAGGGAAATGCGGTCTGCCACGGCAGCACCGGCAAAGGCAACGATCAGGTGCGCTTTGAGCTGGCCATCATGCACTTTGCACCCGACCTGAAGATCATCACCCCGTGGCGCGAGTGGGACATCCAGAGCCGCGATGAAGAGATCGACTATGCCGAGGCTCATCACATCCCGCTGAAGATCAGCCGGGAGACCAACTACTCCAAGGACAAGAACCTGTGGCATCTGAGCCACGAGGGTCTTGATCTGGAAGACCCAGGCAACGAGCCTCCGTACGATAAGGCCGGCTTCCTCGAATTGGGTGTCAGTCCCAAGACCGCACCGGACAAGTCCGAGTTTGTGGAGCTGGAATTTGAAAAGGGCGTGCCTGTGGCTCTGAACGGCGAGAAGCTGAAGCCCGCTGCCATCATCGCAAAGCTGAATGAGATCGGCGGCCGCAACGGCATCGGCCTGTACGATGTCGTGGAGAACCGTCTTGTGGGCATGAAGAGCCGCGGCGTCTATGAGACCCCCGGCGGCACCATCCTGTACAAAGCCCACGAAGTGCTGGAAACTCTGACGCTGGACAAGCTCACCGCCCACAAGAAGCGTGAGCTGGCCATCACCTTTGGCGAACTGGTGTATGATGGCCAGTGGTTCAGCCCGCTGCGCAAAGCTCTGAGTGCCTTTGTCACCTCCACACAGGAGCATGTCACCGGCAAGGTGCGTCTGGAACTGTACAAGGGCAACCTCATCAATGCAGGGGTCTGGTCGCCGTACTCTCTGTATCGTGAGGACATCGCCACCTTTGCCGCAGGCGGCGACTACAAGCAGAGCGATGCCACTGGTTTCATCAGCATCTATGGTCTGCCCACTAAGGTGCAGGCTATCGTAAACAGCGAAAAAGAAGGGGAATGAAGTAGTTTATAGCAGTTTGTGTTTTTATAGCAGTTTGCGTTTTTAATGCACAAGCAACATCCGCAAACTGCATATCGCAAAGATGCCGTTTTGATTGGCACTATTTTTGAAAATTGCGATAATGCACAAGCATCGCTTGTGGTTTACTCTGCGAGTCAAAAAGGGAGTTCTGTCGCGGACAAATGTCCGGGCAGAACTCCCTTTGCCTTTTGCTTTGAGCATAAAATTGCTCTATGCCATCCTTCTGAAACATGTTTTTTCTCTGTTTTCTCTTGACGATGCCCCGCTAATGGAGTAGGATGGTGCTGCAAAAACGAATTCCAAAAGAGGAGATCCAAATGCAAATCAGCCTTTTATTGATGCAGCAGATCGCGCAGCTGTTCCTGATTCTGCTGATGGGATATGCCGTTGTGAAAACCGGTCTGTTGAAGGCATCGGACAGTAAGGTGCTGTCTGTGGTCTTTGTCTATCTGGTCATGCCTTGTGTCGTTCTGAACGCCTTTCAGATCAAGGATACGCCGGAGATCCGCACCGGGCTGCTTTATTCCATGGGCATCGCCGTTGGAATGCACGTTGTATTTCTGCTTTTGAATGCGCTGTTCCGCAAAGCTCTCAAGCTGGACGCTGTGGAGCAGGTCAATATCATTTACAGCAATGCCGCCGCGCTGGTCATTCCCATCGTGCAGGCCCTGCTGGGGAGGAATATGTTGTCTACTCCTGCGCCTTTGTCATTGTACAGCTGGTGCTGCTCTGGACCCATGCCAGTGCCTGCCTGCAGGGCTCTGCACAGCTGGAATGGCGCAAGCTCCTTACCAATGTCAACCTGATCGCCATTGCAGTCGGTGCTCTGCTGTATCTGCTGCATATCTCGCTGCCCACCCCGATCACCAGCACACTGAGCAGTGTCGGCAATATGATCGGCCCCATGGGAATGCTGCTGGCAGGCATGGCCATTGCGGAAGTCCCCCTCAAAAAGGTTTTCTGCACCCCGCGCAACTATCTGCCGGTATTTCTGCGTCTGCTGGGTGTTCCGCTGGTCATCGTCCTGCTACTTTGGGCAGTTCAAGCCTCCCACTGGATCCCGGACGGCAAGCCCATCCTGATGACGGTCTACCTTTCTGCCATTACCCCCGCCTGTGCAACAGTCACCTCCATGGCACAGCTCTATGACCGGGATGCTTCTCATTCCAGTGCGATCTATGTCCTGAGCACACTGCTTTCCATCCTGACCATGCCGCTGATGATCGGGTTGTTTGAGCTGTTGCTCTGAAATACGAAAAAAGGCCGTCCGGTACCGTAGCAGGGCAGCCTTTACAACTACAAGGATGTGTCTCTATGAAACTACTCAAACAATTCATTCAACAGGAAACGGTTCTCACCGCAGCCGCTGTGCTGGCCGTTGTCTCCGCCTTCTTTGTTCCACCGGATGTGCAGTATCTCGGCTACATCGACCTGCGCACGCTGGCGATCCTGTTTTCCCTGATGACGGTCATGGCCGGGCTGCGGCGGCAGGGCTTTTTTGATGGCCTGGGACGGGCATTGCTGTCCCGCACCCACAGCACCCTTCAGCTGACACTGGTACTGGTCGGGCTGTGCTTTTTCGGAAGTATGCTCATCACCAACGATGTTTCCCTGCTGACCTTCGTTCCCTTTACGTTCGTGGTTCTGAGCCGTTTGGGAGCGGATGTCCGCCGCTCCCTTCTGGTCCCGGTGGTCTGTATGCAGACCGTTGCGGCAAACCTTGGCAGTATGCTGACCCCCATCGGCAACCCGCAGAACCTCTATCTTTACGGAAAAAGCGGCATGAGCATCGGGGGATTTGTGCTACTTATGCTGCCTTACACACTGGTCTCTCTGTTCCTGCTGCTGGCTTGGGCAGCAATGGTCTGCCGGAAAGCCTCTGCCGCCCTCTCCGTGGACGAGCTTGTTTCTTCCTCTGCATCTCAGGGAGATCAGAAGATCATCCTGCTGTACCTGGTTCTGTTTGCCGTTTGCCTGCTGTCCGTGATCCGGGTGCTGCCCTATGGCATCGCCTTTGCCGCTGTACTCGTCTGCATTCTTTTTGCAGACCCGCACACCTTACGGGCAGTGGACTATTCCCTGCTTTTGACCTTTGTGGCTTTTTTCATCTTCATTGGCAATCTGGGGCGCATTCCGGCCTTTTCCGGCTGGCTGCAGGAGTTTCTGACCGGCCGGGAAGTGCTGGTGGCGGTTCTTGCTTCGCAGGTCACCAGTAATGTTCCCGCCGCCCTGCTGCTGTCCGGGTTCACGGCAGAGACACAAGCCCTCATCATCGGTACCAATCTGGGAGGTCTTGGCACTTTGATCGCATCCATGGCCAGTCTTATTTCCTACCGGCAGATTGCACGGGAGCTGCCACAGGGGAAGAAGCAGTATTTTGGGCTGTTCACCCTGTCCAACCTGATTTTCCTTGCGATCCTGCTGGGCGTGTGGTTCTTGCTCCGTTGACCGTGGCAGATGACTTATGGTTTTTCTATCAAGCTAAAAAAGGGAGTTCCGTCACGGACGAAGGTCTGGGCAGAACTCCCTTTGGTTTTATCGTACCCCGCGCACATAAGCACAGATATCGTTTGCAGTGGCCTCTTTCCCGGAAAAGGCAGCGGACATTCCTGTTTCCTCTCCGTAGTCATAATAGCCGAAAGCGTGGCCGATACCGTAAATTTCTTCCTCTGTTATCGACTTGACAAGCATCGTGCGCTCCTCCTAATTTATTTTCTTTTTGTACCCGCAGTCGCAGTAGGGCCCGCCGGAGGCAAGGGTGTACTGCCGCACAAAGTCGGTCACGCCGCCCGCTTCGCTCATGGTGTAGTCCAGACGGCACAGGGCGGGGGTCAGGTCGTACAGCCCCAGTTCCTTCATCAGCACACAGATGCCGCACTTGGTAAAGCGTCCCTCGTAGCCGCTGCCATCCGGGTATTCGTAAAATTCCATGTTCCACGAGTAGGGGTTGCGGTCGGCGGCTTTCAGGGCGGCAGTGGCTTTCATAGCGGCAATATCCTTTGGGGTGAACTTGCTTTTTCCGCTCTTGCGGCAAAACCATTTCATCGGCTTTGTCATCATGGATTTTGCATAATACTCCGTCAGCCGCTCCACATCCGGGCGCTCCGGCATGGAGAGAATGAACGCGCCGACCATGGCGCAGTTGACCAGATTCATTTTGAAACGGTCGGCCTTTTCAAACTCCGGCAGCCTGCGGATGATCAGCCGGTATTGCGGCTTTGCCTTTTTCGTGATGGCTTTTGCGGTAGCTGCATCATAGCCCAGCACAGCGGTCAGCTGATTTTGAAAGGAACCGGCAAACAGCACCCACATTCCCATGGGCATCCCGGCATATTTCATTGTCTGCCTCCAAATCCGATCTTCACGATCTGCATTTTCATCCCGTTGTCCCCGATCCTTGCGAGAAACCGGAAAAAGCCGCTGACCGAAGGGTCTTTCAGGTCGTTGTAACCCATCATATAGCCCCTGCTGGATACTTGCAAGCGGTTGTCCCACGCGCCAATCTCCTTGGGAGCATCCGAAACTGCGAAATATGCTCCCACATCCTTGATTTTCGCCGTCCTGAGCCACGTTTTGGCGATCATCTTTACCGCCGTGCGGTTGGCGGCATCGAACACCAGCACCCCGCCGGGAAAAGCATCTGCCATCCCCTGCACCAGCGCCTTGACCTGCTCCGTCAGGAAGTAATAGAACACCCCGGAGGCAAAAAACACCGCCCCGCCGGAGGCATCGATCTTGTCAAACCATGCGGGGTCTTTCAGGTCGCAGGGGATGTTTTGCTCCCGCTCCCCGGCGGGCAGCAGCTGCTGCCGCAAGGCAATGACATCCGGGAAGTCCAGATTGTAAATTTTGCATCTGCCGTTGTCGCAGGCTCTGCCGGTGTTATCCAGCCCGCAGCCCAGATTGACCACTGCCGCGCAGGGGTGCGTTTTCAGGTACGCCTGCACCTCAAAGGCAAGGTCATTCTGCCGCATGGCCACCTCCAGCGCACCGAAACGCTGCATCAGGCTGCGGGAGTTTTTCTCTGCCTCTGAAAAGTCGTAGTCGATCTGGTCGAGCAGCCAAACCGATGTTTCGTCCCGATAAAGGTTCGGATACAGCTCTGTGCACAGCTTTCGGGAATACAGCGGGAGGATCAGCGTCTCCTGCACGGTGTTTTTCTCGATTTTGTATTTCATAGGTTCCTCCCTGTTCTCCTTATTCTGCTGTCCGGCAGGCAAACCATGCCATGCTCTTCACGGTTCCAAGTGTTACGGTTGCACTACTTCACCGCTTTTTCGCCGTAACGCAAAGCCAGCCCTTTTTATTTTGTGGCTTTGGATCTGACAAAACCCTGCTTGTTCCAGATACTCTTTCAGTGCAGTATCCGTATAGATGGTCATGCCATCGATGATCTGCGTCCATTTGTCGTCTTTTGTCGTTTCGCCGTTTGCTTCGTTACAGATGAAAAAGATTCCGCCGGGCTTCAGCACCCGATAAACCTCTCTGAAATTCTGCGCAAGCTCCGGCCAGAAATAGACCGTTTCAAAGGCGGTCACCACATCAAACTGCTCCGCTTCAAACGGCAGTTCTGCCACACTTGCCTGCTGCACAGCACACCGTCCTGCTGCAATGGCTCTGGCATTGACTTTTCGCGCTTTTTCCACGCTGACGGCTGCGTAGTCGATGCCCTGCACCTTGCCGTTGGGGCACAGTTTCAACAGTGTCTTAATGTTCGCTCCACCGCCGCAGCCGCACAGTCCAGCACCATGGCATCCGGGGCAGGCTGTAAAAAACGCAGCCCCCATTCTGCCATTGCGCTGTGTCCAAAGTTCATCATAGCAACCATGATCTTCCCGCCAAGGCCTACGGGCTTTCGGGTGTTTTCAAAAAAGGACATAACGCCACCTTCTTTCTATTTACCGTTTACAATGCAATGCTTTTCACGCAGTTCCTCGCGCTGTAGTTAGGCAATGCTAACTTTTTGTTCTATAAAGCCGCTTCTCAGCGGTCCTTCTGTCAAAATAATACGCCCTGCCGTCTCCTCTGTCAAGAAGTTTAGGCATTTTCGGAGATTCCGAAAAAGATTTCGCCTTCGAGGGTTCCAACCGTCACCCCAGTGCTACGTCCAGCACCATCATCACGCTGAAGCCCACCGCGAAAAATACCGTACCAACGTTGGAGTGCTGTCCCTGCGACATTTCCGGGATCAGTTCCTCCACCACCACATACAGCATGGCTCCGGCGGCAAAGCTGAGCAGATAGGGCAACGCGGGCACCACGATGCCTGCCGCCAGAATCGTCAGCACTGCCCCGATGGGCTCTACGATGCCGGACAGTACACCGCCCCAGAACGCCCGGCCTTTTTTCATTCCTTCCGCCCGCAGGGGCATGGAGATGATGGCACCCTCCGGGAAGTTCTGAATGGCAATGCCAAGGGAAAGTGCCAGCGCCCCGGCAGCGGTGATCTGAGCAGTTTCGGCAAGGTATCCGGCATAGACTACGCCCACTGCCATGCCCTCCGGGATGTTGTGCAGCGTCACCGCCAGAACCATCATGGTGGTGCGCTGGAGCTGGCTTTTTGGCCCTTCGGCCTGCAAGCTGTTCTGGTGCAGATGCGGGATGAGATGGTCCAGCAGCAGCAAAAACAGGATGCCCAGCCAGAAACCCACCGCCGCCGGGAAAAATGCCAGCCTGCCCAGATCCGCGGCCTGCTTCATAGCCGGGATCAGCAAACTCCATACCGATGCCGCCACCATCACTCCGGCGGCAAAGCCGGTGAGGGCGCGCTGGATGCCGCCACGCAGAGAGTTTTTCAAAAAGAACACACAGCCCGCCCCAAGACTTGTGCCCAGAAAGGGGATCAAAATCCCCCAGAATGCGTCTTGTATCATGTAGTACCTCCTTGCAGTTAAACATGGCTAACCGTACAAGCAGTATACTGCGCTCCGGCAAAAAGGTCAAGGGCTTTGCGGTACTATAAGCTCAGTGAGACCCCTGCCTACTACATCACCGCATGGTATAACCTGCTGAGCGGCAAGTGGGAGTTTGGCAAGGTCCACGCCACCGAGACTACCGTGGAGGGTGTTACTGTGGAGCTGAATACCAACGGTCACCATGCCACCTACGAGATGAAAATCTCCGGTTTTGATCTGGACTACAAGGCCAACCAGGTCTACGGCGTAGTTCTGACCACCGCCGATGGCAGTGAGTACGGCCTGCATCATGTGACCAATTTATTGAATTTCCTGCAACATAATCTTGAAGTTTATGTAATGTATTTCGGTAACAAAGGTATTCAGCAAAGACCGTTTACGCTATATCATTTTTTGAGTAATTCCAATGCCCTGTCCATTGGTACGCAGTCTGCATATCGTTCAGGCCAGAGAAATTCATTATAGTAATGGTAAGCCTGTTCCCTAGTCATGTACTCATTGTCCTGCGTAGAATTTGCATAGGCAGGAACAATCATGTGTAAGCCATGCTCAAAACCAGCCTCTACCGTGGCATTGATACAGAAATCAGTCATAATGCCACAAATCATCACGTCTTTTTCTTCCTTTGCAGTCAGATATTCAAGCAGACCACTCTCTTTTTTGAACGCGCTGCATACGGACTTGATAAACCGTTTTTCATCAGGCATCGGTTGAAACTCGGAATAAACCTCAAACTCATCATCCCCGATAGAGAATCCGGTATCAGGTCCATCATCATGCTGTACATAAATAACTTCTATGCCTTGTTCTCGAGCTGCTCCAATCAGCTTTTTGATATTACCAACAAACTTTCTGAACTCATATAAGCGTTCATCCACGATACCATTCTGTGCATCTACAACCAATAAAACCATGAATAATCTCTCCTTTTTGAGCTTTTTGCTTTGATTCAAATAAACTAAATTCGTATATTATAATAGAGCGTAACTTCTGCTTCATACACCGATTCTGTATGAGAATCAAATAGCACCCATTCCATATCGGTCCCACAGTATGTATCACATAATGCCGTGGCAAACAAACAAGATCTTCTTCATCTTACTCTCCCAGCACCTCGCCCAGTGCCAGAACAGCGTTGCGGACGCACTCCGGGCACGGGCACAGCGGTGCGCCGTTCTCTATCCCCTTCAGATCCTTGCAGATGGTAGCACCGCACTTTTCCTGAAAGTTTTGCAGCAGCTCCTTGGAAATGCGGGGTGTGCCCCCACCTGCGCCGCAATGGCGCGGGCGGTGCGGTCGCTGTCGCCGGTCACCGTAGCTGAGGACTCGTTCATCACAATGACATGGTCTCCCAGACCTTTTTCTTCCAGGTCTGCTTTTGCTTTTTCAAAGGACATTTTCCCGCTTCTCCGCTCTTATTCGGTAATGGCCCAGACCCGTGCAGGCAGACCAGTTGCACCTTCAATGCGAGGATAAGAAACGATGACTACCGCACCGGCAGGCTGAACTTTATCCAGATTTGCAAGCACCTCCACCTGCAGCTTATCGTTGTCCAGAACATAGCGCTCACAGGCAAGGTCACCCTTTTCCTCCGCCACCGCAGAGGAATCGGTATCCAGCGTTTCGTGGCCGTTGGCGGCGGCGTTGCGCACCTTATAGATATACTCCAATGCTTCCAGCGACCAGCCGGGGGCATTTTCTTTGCCCTCTGCGTCGATGCCAGACAGCGCATCCATATCCGGCCACTTCTTATACCAGTCGCTGCGCAGAGCCACCAGTGCGCCATCCGGGATAGGACCGTACTTTGCCTCATAGGCCTTGATGTCCTCCACCGTCACAGCGTAGCGAGGGTCTTTCTTGGCCTGCTCAGAAATATCAATGACCACCAGCGGGAAGATCAGGTCGTTCACATCGTACTTTTCGGACAATGCTTTGCCCTTGATGAAGTGCCCCGGGAAGTCGATATGGGTACCGAACTGTCCGGGGAATTTGAAGGTCTGGATCAGGCATTCCAGTTCCGGCTTGCCCCAGTCCCACACGGTCTTTGCCAGCTCCACAGAGCCTTCCGGGATGCCGGACCAGTAGGGGCTTTCGTTGTTCAGCGAGTGAGAAAGTTCCACCCAGCAATATTTTTTAGCATCCTTCAGTGCGTTCCACAGTTTATAATCAGCCATTGTCGGTTCTCCTTTTATTGTGACGATGTATGTTCGGGCACTTCTCCCAGACAACGGCATCCTCCTGTTTTTTCTCAGTTTGTCTGCCGGGAATTTGTCTGGGAGCAGCGCATTCGCCCGGGCAGCCTGTGCCGGGCATCTGTTGTACGTTTCATCTGCCTGTGCTCCCTTCCTTGTGTTGGGGATAGTATAAACCCATTTTCTTACCATGTCAATAGGTTTATACTATCAAAGACTTCCCCGGCAAACGACAGGTCAGCAAACCGTTCGCCCTTGCAATAACGTTTCGTCATCCCCTTTCCCTTTTATCGCAGCTCTTCCAGCAGGGCGGTGCAGCCCTCCAGCACATCCTGCCATGTGGCTTCAAAATCCCCGGTGTACCACGGGTCTGCCACATCGCCGGGGCGACTGGTGTGATCCATCAGCAATGAGACCTTATGCTCCGGGTCACTGCCCACAAACCGCACCATATTCCGCAGGTTGTTGCGGTCCATGGCGATGAGATAATCGTAGGTCTCATAGTCCCGCCGGGTCATCTGCCGGGCGGTCTTGCCTGCACAGCAGATGCCATGCTCAGCCAGCTTGCGCCGGGCAGGCGGATAGACCGGGTTGCCGATTTCCTCGGTGCTTGTGGCCGCCGAGGCGATTTCAAACTGCCCGGAAAGCCCGGCCTTTTCCACTAAGTCCTTCATCACAAATTCCGCCATAGGGCTGCGGCAGATATTGCCGTGGCAAATAAACAAGATCTTCTTCATCTTACTCTCCCAGCACCTCGCCCAGTGCCAGAACAGCGTTGCGGACGCACTCCGGGCACGGGCACAGCGGTGCGCCGTTCTCTATCCCCTTCAGATCCTTGCAGATGGTAGCACCGCACTTTTCCTGAAAGTTTTGCAGCAGCTCCTTGGAAATGCGGGGTGTGCCCTTGCCGTCGGTGACGATGCCCGCCACCATCACAGCGCCGATCAGTGCGCCGCAGGTGCTCTCCATGCAGCCCATGCCGGCGGCATAGCCTGCGCCCAGCTTCATCAGGGTGTCGGCATCCACCGGCAGCTTGTCCTCAAATGCCTTCATCACCGCCTGTGCACAGTTGCACTGTCCAGTAGCTTTCCATGCAGCAGCCTGTGCCGCCCGTTCTTCGACATTCATTTTACAGTCCTCTTTCTTTGATGAATCGTAGTTTATTCGACATTATCATAAAATTTCTGTAACACTGTTGCCAATTCCTCCGGAGATTCTATGTTTGCTTCATGACCTGCTTTTAGAAGTTCATGGAAGTGGGAATCGCTCAAATAACTGGCAAGTTCCTTTGAGGCTTTTTTGTTTGCGTTGTCCTTTTCCCCACAAACGATCAATGCCGGACAGGACACCTTACATAATGAATCCCTGAAATCCAATTCCGTCATCGTACCGCACAAGCTGATCACATCTGCTTTCTTGAATCCAAATTGCTTGAACATTGTATTCGGCATAAAGCGAAACAGCATATTCTGGAACTTCAATAGCTTTTCAGGCATTTTATATTGTGCTGCAATTAGCACCAGTGCCTTTACTTTATTCGGATGGTCTATCGCATAATTAAGTGCCAGAACAGCACCCAAGGAAAGCCCGCACAAGACGATTTCGTCATTTTCCTTGTCGCACTCTTCTGAGAATGCAGCATACAGTTCCCCATAAGTGGCCGCTTTGTCCTCCAGCATCTCTGCCAAACTCAAGCAGACGCTGCTGTCCGAGACCTTCGTTTCTTTTATTACTCTATCCCAACTGTCTGGTTTTTGTCCCAACCCATGCAAGTATAAAAACTTCATCTAATTTCCGCTCTCCTTCAGGCATCCTGCTGCTTCCTTTCCAGCGCTTCAAAGTGATACCGGGGCTTTCCCCTGCTCTTTTTGCCGTACTCGATGGCTTCTTTGGGGCAGTAGCAGATGCACGCCATGCAGTGGGTGCAGTTTTTGCCCCAGACCGGCCTGCCGCTTTCCAGATGGATGTTGCTCAGCGGGCACAGCTCCACGCACTTACCGCAGCCGATGCAGGCGTCCGTTGCCCGGAAGGCATCGGCTTTTACAAAGAAGCGATAGAACACCGGGTTCACCGGGCCGCTCATAAAGCGGTCATAGAGGTTCTCTCTCGGCGCAGGAAATTCCTGCCCGGCCTTGAGCTGGGTCAGCACCTTCTGAAGTTCAGGCTCTGCCTGCTCCACGATGCTCCGGGCCTGCTCCTTCCGGGGCGCATTGAACATGGCAATGTAGTTTTCCGGCATGATGATCTGGGCAGTTCCCATATAATGCAGCTGCTTTTGCGCCGCAAGCTGCCGGTTATAGCCTGCCGCATTGCCGATCTCGCTGCCGCAATCCATCACAAACCAGATGCGCTCTGCCCCGGTCAGCGCAGTCTTGCCCAGCCACTCCGACACCACCCGGGGGATGCGCCATGCGTAGGTAGGCGTGACCAGCACCACATCCCGGCCAGTCTGCACCGGGGCGGTATCCCCTGCCTTGATGCAGGCGTTCAGGTCGTAAAGCGGCATCTCCAACCCTTCGGCAATGCGCCGTGCCAAATACCGGCTGTTGCCGGTTCCCGTAAAATAAAGTACCATGGTCATTTCCTCGTTTTTGCGTGTTTTTTAGATGTCTGTCTGCCCGGCAAACTGGAAGTTAGCGATTTCTTTTTCCGGTATTCTCTGTCCCACGGATTTCCTCATGATAGAAATAATCTACGATCACCGGATGCCCCTGCGGGACTCTGCCATAAGGCATTTCATTATCCACAAAGGCACAATCATACTTCTTAGCCATTTCCTCAGCTTTTACTTCAAGTGCTTCAAAGTAGCTGCGGTTATGCTTGTTATAGATCTCGTCGTAAAGTGGTACAAGATCAGGATATTTTCCGGCGATATAATCCATAATTGTCTTTTTGAAACCGCCTCGAAGATTGAGATTTTCGAGCCAGAACAGATCGCACTGATCCTTTACCCGCTCAAAGATCGCTTCAAAGTCCGTGATACCGGGAAATACCGGGGATACGAAACAGACTGTACGGATACCTGCTTCATATACCTGCTTCATAGCAGCGATACGGCGCTCAATGCTCGAAGCAGAATCCATATCGTTCTTGAAATTTTCATCTAGTGTGTTGATCGACCATGAAACGGTTACACGTCCAAGCTTCTTCAACAGATCAATATCCCGTACCACAAGATCCGACTTTGTGCAGATCAGAATATCTGCGTCACTGCCGATCAGCTGCTCCAGAAGTTTTCTGGTATTCCCGAATTGCTCCTCCTGTGGATTGTAGCCATCTGTCACAGAACCGATGACCACCCGCTGTCCGGCATATTTCTTCGGATTTTTAATTTCCGGCCAATGCTTCACATCAAGGAAAGTGCCCCATTCCTCCTTGTGCCCGGTAAAGCGCTTCATAAAAGAAGCATAGCAATACTTGCAGGCATGTGTACAGCCCACATAGGGATTGACCGAGTAACCACCTACCGGCAGACTAGACTTAGTCATGATGTTCTTTGTTTCCACCTCACGAATGAGGATCCCATTTATTTCTTCTTCCATGATTTCTGTACCTCTAACACTTTATTAAATTCTTCCGGCATTTCCTGAATCATATTTTCATCCCCGATGATAGGGACAAGGTCTTCCTTCAACACCGGAATGCCGAGCTTATGTGCCTGGTCCGCCAGAGACCATGCCCATTCCGGCTCCGTATGAATCTTCCTGCTCTGAGCTCCGGTCATGGTGCCGACAACGATCCAATTGATTCCGGAAAGGTCAACTGTGCCGGGATCGTCGAATAACGGCTCAAAGGTAACATGGTAATGTTTTGCTCTGACGTTTTTCCGAAGGGCGTCGATACGCCACAGTTCTGCTTTCCTCGTCACCGTAACGCCAAACCATGCGTTTTCCAGATCGGTATCAAAATCCATCAAATCAGGTCGCTTGGTAAGGAACAGGAACTGATGCTGTGGATTTTCGCGGATCTTTACAAATACCTCGTCTCTCCATTCCGGCTTCCATCCGGAGAGATCGCTCATCCCAGTAAGAAGAAAGTTCTGCGGACGTTTCTTTTCCATCATCTTGAGCTTACCCGGAAAGAATTCAGGGTCAGCAAAGTCATCAATCATATGCCAGCGTTTCACATTATTGCGGGCATAGCAATATGCACACCCCACTGTACATCCGATGACGAGATTCATGTTTTGAATCTGATCTTTGATACAAATACTCATGATTTCTGCCACTCCTCAAGATTCTTTCTGATGCGGTCGAGGCATTCCTCAAACCGGATAATTTCTTCCTCTGAAAAACCTTTGTAATAAATACCGCCCATCTCATCAGATACAGAATCGTACTCGCCCTTTAAGGCATGTGCTTTCTCAGTCAGAAACAGGAGTGTTTTCCTTTTGTCCGTTTCAGACTGAACACGGCTTATCAGCCCTTGATTTTCCATTCTTTCCAGCATCGTAGTAAGAGATGTTATCGCTAATCCGCATTTAGTCGAGAGTGACCTGATTGAGATACCATCCTCCTGCCACAGCACATAAAGAATACGTCCCTGGGCTCCATTAAACGCATCAATATTCTTTTCACTGAGAATCTTCTCGAAAATCCGGTCTCCAAGCTGTTTTATTTTGGTGACAAGAAATCCTCCATTCATTTCCATACAAAATCTCCTATATAGTAGTTTATCAAAAGCACATACTATATAGGAGCTTTATTGTCAACAGTTTATATGTCTTAATAGGTAAATTCCGTTTTTTTCAATTCTCCAAACTGGAAATTGTGATACAGAAAGTCTTTAACAACCCTGTTGAGCTGATGCTCTATCAATCGAAAGTGAAATGCTATTTGTTTGCATACAAATGGCAACCTTTTACATGGTCATTGACAATCCCTATTGCCTGCATATAGGCATATATAATTGTACTACCAACAAACTTAAAGCCAAGCTTTTTTAAGTCTTTACTAATTTGGTCTGAGAGTGCAGTCCTTGCGGGTATATCAGTTTCAGTTTGGAACTGATTGAGAATTGGCTTACCATCAACATAAGACCATATAAACGAATCAAAACTGCCATACGATTCTTGGATTTTTATAAACTGTTGAGCATTTGTTATTGCTGATTTGATTTTTAACCGATTACGAACAATGCGGCTATTTTGCATTAGCTTTTCTATTTTTGCATCATCATATAGCGCTATTTTTTTGCAGTCAAAGTTATCAAAAGCAATTCTAAATGCCTCTCTTTTATTTAGTATTGTCAGCCACGATAGTCCTGCCTGCATACCTTCAAGTATTAACATCTCAAATAGTTTATTCTCATCATGAACGGGCTTTCCCCATTCATTATCATGATACTCTTTATATAAGTCGGTAGTTGCCCATGAACATCTTTGTATCAATTCTTCCATAAGTTTCTCCGTCCTGCAAATTCCGAGTTGTCGTTCTCCGTATACCATGCCTTCTCCCCGCAGAAAAGCATAGCGAAAAACAAAAATGTCCCCGGAGGGCTTGTGCGTATATTTTTCCAGCGTTTCCGATCTGAATTTCTCAGAACAGAATATCCTCCGGCTTGAACTTATCTTTTTCGGTAATGGGGCGGATCACCTTGCAGGGCACCCCCGCAGCGATGACGCCGGCGGGAATGTCATGAGTGACGACGCTTCCCGCCCCGATAACCGAGCCTGCCCCGATGGTAACGCCGCCGCAGACGGTGGAATTTGCGCCGATCCAGACGTTTTCCTCCAGCGTAATGGGTGCCGAGGTGCCAATGCCGTGGCTGCGCTGCTCCGGGTCGATGGCATGACCGGAGCAGGCAAGGCATACGCCGGGGGCAATAAAGGCACCTGCTCCGATGTTTACCGGAGAGGTATCCAGAATGACACAGTTATAATTGATGACCGCCAAGCCGTGGGTATGGATGTTGAAGCCATAGTCACAGTGGAAATCTGGCTCAATGCCGGTCATGGGAGAGCAGGTGCCCAGCAGGGTCTGCAGGATACTGCGCCGCTTTTCCTGTTCGTTGGGAGCGGTGCGGTTGTACTCCCAGCACAGTTGCTTTGCACGGTTCTGTTCCTCCGTGGGGGTGTTTTCATAGCCGCTGACATAGGCGGCAGGGCGTTTCATAATATCCAGAGCGTTCATCGTGTTTGTCCTTTCCATACAGTGTTTTTTCAAGGATTATACCGCATTCTCTGTCGGTGTGTAATAGGCTGCTTTTTCCGCCCTCATTTGATCTGTGCAAACTGATACGCCTGCCCGACCCAGTCAAACAGCTCCTCGTCCAGCTCTGCGGTACAGTGGAGAATAAAATGGGTCGTCCACCGCCCCGGATAAGGCTCTGTCTTGGCTGCGACCCGCTCCGATTCCAACGGTGCGGGCAGGCCCAGAGTCAGCACAAAGTAATTTTCCGGCAACTCCGCCTTCCTTTTTACTCTCAAAAAGGACACACAGGCGTAGAGATGCCGGTTGTAAAACGAGATCTGTGATCTCTGCACCTTGATCCTTGTTTCAGGATAGCGCAAAAGCAGCTTCTCCTGAAATGCCTTATACAGAGGGTACACTGCCGGGTGCTGTTCAAAAAACAGCAGGGCATCCTGTGCGCTGTGATCCATTTTTCGTTCCTCCCTCAGGGCGTCTATGTGCAATGTATACCACGCTTCCGGACAAAAAAGAATGTGTGCCGGCGCATCCCAGACGATAACATTGTTGTCGCTCTCTGTATACCATAGTTTCCGCACGCACCCCCTGTGCAAGGTGTGCACTTACACCTCGCCTGCAAACTTCATGCCCCAGCTCATGCGGGTGTCGTACATCAGACGGGTCAGGGCAAGGCTGTCCTGCGGGGTGTAGCGGTCGCTGCCGGTGCGCCCCAGCTTGACGCAGCGGCTTGCTTCCCGGATCTCGTACTCAAAGCCGTTGATGTCTACCGGGCAGCGGATGACCTCCGGCTCTTTGCCCTCCACTTCCAGCGTCATAGTCTCGGCGTACTGGAAATCCGGCAGAAAGATGCTGCCCTTGGTGCCAAGGATGCGGGCGTTGCGCTCCAGCTCCTGCCCGATGGTCTGGACCGACTCCGCCTTGCAGCCGCCGGGGTAGGTCAGCGCAAGGCGACTGTAATCGTCGGTGCCGTACTCATTGATGTGCACCTCTTTGGTTTCCACCTTCTCCGGGTCCTGTCCGGTGAGGATGCGCTCCGCAGCCCGGTGATCTCGCACCGCACGAACCGGCACTCGTTCAGGGTGGTGTGGTCCAGCTCACATTTTGTAAAGGAGTAGTCCACAAATAGGCAGTCTGCAAAATCGCAGCGCTCAAAGATTTCCCCGGCAAACGACAGGCCGGTAAACCGTTCGCCTTCGCAGTAACGTTCCGTCATACTTTTCCCCTTTTATCGCAGTTCTTCCAGCAGGGCGGTGCAGCCTTCCAGCACATCCTGCCAGGTAGCTTCAAAATCCCCGGTGTACCACGGGTCGGCCACATCGCCGGGGCGGCGGGTGTGGTCCATCAGCAGCGACACCTTGTGGTCGGGGTCGCTGCCCACAAAGCAGGTCATGTTCCGCAGGTTGTTGTGGTCCATGGCAATGAGATAGTCGTAGCTCTCATAGTCCCGCCGGGTCATCTGCCGGGCGGTTTTGCCATCACAGCAGGAAATGCCGTGCTCGGCCAGCTTCCGCCGGGCGGGCGGATAGACCGGGTTGCCGATTTCCTCGGTGCTGGTGGCTGCCGAGGCAATTTCAAACTGCCCGGAAAGCCCCGCCTTTTCCACTAAGTCCTTCATCACAAATTCCGCCATGGGGCTGCGGCAGATATTGCCGTGGCAGATAAAAAGCACTTTTATCATAATCTCTATATTCCTCCATAAGTTTCTGCAAATCTCTGTTTTTCAGCGCAGCTTCTATGCTTTTTCTTAATACCTGATCCTAAAATAATCCAGATACGCTTTATATTTATCCTGTGCAGCAATACGGAGATCACAGCGCAAGCTTTTTCCATTTCCGGATCTTAGTCCGAAAGGTCCCGAAGGGAGCGACCGTGTTGACGTGAATGAACTTGTACACCTCCCACACCGCTGTTTTCGTGGCATCATCTGCCCATTTTCTCTTATGCGGCTGGAACAGCTCCTCCTCGCTCATGGCATCGATCATTGCATCGAGCCGATCCATATTCTCCTTCAATCGGGCTTTCAGCTCCTGCAGGGATAACGGTGCATAAGTATCCGTGAACCACTGATACAATCCGCCCAGTTGATTCCATTTGAAGTCCTCCGACGGCGTTTTTACCGGTAGACCGTTTCGTTCATCCGTTTCCCATTTCAAAACCAGTGTCGTCCAGCCCACCTGATACGCAAGGTTTTCTGCCGGTGTCCGGTCCACCTCCTCGACCCGTTTATCCTTTAAGGCTTCGGGGATGTCATCAAACTCTGAAATATACTTCTCGAATGCTTTATTGATCTCAGCCTTTAGCTCTTCCTTGTTGTTGTATGTTCTCAAAAAAACACCTCCGGAATTCCATATCGCTGCACCCAGTATACCATGCCTTCTCCCCACTGAAAAGCTTTCGCACGCAAAAAAACCCGGCAGCTTTCAAGGCACGCCGGGGTTCTTTTTGTCATTCTGCTGCAAAATGTCTGCACTTTCTTGGCAGAACGCAGAAAATGCGGAAACCGCTTGATTTAGCTCGGTTTCCGCACTAGAATGGAAACCAGAAAAGCAAGCACAGTTTCCACAAGGAGGACGCTCATGCAGGAAAAGCTCGATGCGCTGGTGCGCACGCAGGCCATGCAGTTATTCCGTCAACAGGGGCTGCATTTCACCATGCAGCAGGTGGCAGAGCCGCTGCATATCAGCAAAAAAACCATCTACACCGTTTACCCCTCCAAGGAGGCCCTTCTGCTGGACATGGTAGACCATGCCTTTGCGGACATCCACCGCTACAAGCAGGAGATTCTGGCGGGCAGCGGTACTTTGCAGGAGAAGCTCCGGGCGGTCATCATTGCCATGCCGACGGAATATGCTGCGCTGGACCTGCGGCAGATGAAGGAACTGGACGAGAAATACCCGGTGGTAGCGGCACGGGTGCGCAGTCAGTTGGAAAACGGGTGGGAGCCCACCATGGCGCTGCTGGAGCAGGCTGTGGCAGAGGGAATCATGCGTCCGGTGTCCCTGCCGGTGCTGCGGCAGATGATCACCGCATCCATTGAGAGCTTTCTGGCAGACCGCAGTCTGGCAGAAAGCGGGGTGCAGTATGTGGCTGTGCTGGAAGAAATGATCTCGATTTTACTGGAAGGAGTGCTGCTGCGATGAAACACAGCTTTTGCGAGGACTGGGAGTTTACACAACACTGGACGGAAGCCTTTGGCAAGGGGCTGCCTGTTCCAAAACAACAAGCCGTCCGCTTGCCCCATACCTGCCGGGAGGTGCCGCTGCACTATGCCACCCCCGCCGATTACGAGATGGTCTGCGGCTACCGCAAACGGTTCCGGGTGCCGCCGGTACAGGCTGCGCCCCGGCTGTTCCTCCGCTTTGACGGCGCTGCCCATCAGGCGGTGGTGCGGGTCAACGGCAGGGTTGCCGGGCAGCACCGGGGCGGCTACACTGGCTTTGCGGTGGAGATCACCGACCTTGTAGATCGGGAGGGCGAAAACCTGCTGACCGTGCAGTTGGATACTCGCGAAGACCCGGCCATCCCGCCCTTTGGCTTTGTCATCGACTACCTGACCTACGGTGGGCTGTACCGGGAGGTCTGGCTGGAGGCTACGGCAGAGAGCCGCCTGACCGATCTGTTCGTCTACACGCCCACCCTGCATGAGGCGGTGGTGCAGTGGACGGCAGAGCTTACACCCGCAGCCGTGGCGGTCCGCATCCGGCTGGAGACCGCAGACGGCACCCTGCTGGCCCAGCAGACCGCACAGGCGGCAGAAACCGGGAAGATGCAGTTTTCTGTGCCGGATGCACAGCCGTGGGACACCGAGCACCCGGTGCTGCATCATGCCGTGGCAGAGCTTTTGAACGCAGCCGGACAGCCCATCGACCGCAAACAGGTGACGTTTGGCTTCCGCACCGCAGAGTTCCGGGCGGATGGCTTTTATCTCAACGGCAAAAAGACCTTCCTGCGGGGTCTGAACCGACACCAGAGCTACCCTTACATCGGCTATGCTGCGCCGGAAAGCCTACAGCGGGAGGATGCCCGCATTTTGCAGGAGGAGCTGCACTGCACCGCCGTGCGCACCAGCCACTACCCCCAAAGTCCATATTTTCTGGACGAGTGCGACCGCCGGGGTCTGCTGGTATTCACCGAGCTGCCGGGCTGGCAGCACATCGGGGACGACAACTGGAAGGACGCCGCCTGCGAGATGCTGCGGGAGATGCTCCTGCAAAACCGCAGCCACCCCAGCATCATCCTGTGGGGCGTGCGCATCAACGAAAGCGTGGACGACGATACCTTTTACACCCGCACCAACGAGATTGCCCATCAGCTGGACCCCAGCCGCGCCACCTCCGGTGTGCGGTATCTGGAAAAGAGCCATCTGCTGGAGGATGTCTATGCCTACAACGATTTTTCCCACAACGGCGTAACGCCCGGCGCAAAGCCCAAAAAGGACGTGACCCCGGATATGGGCAAGGCGCTGCTCATCTCGGAGTGCAACGGTCACATGTACCCCACAAAAGCCTTTGACGATGGTCCCCACCGGCAGGAGCACGCCCTGCGGCATGTCCGGGTTCAGAATGCCGCTTACGGCAGCGGGGAACACGCCGGGTGCTTTGGCTGGTGTATGTTCGACTACCAGACCCATAAGGATTTCGGCTCCGGCGACCGCATCTGCTACCACGGTGTGCTGGACAGCTTCCGCAACCCCAAATTGGCGGCTGCGGTCTATGCCAGTCAGGGTGACGCTGACCCGGTACTGGCGGTCAGCTCCTCCATGGACATTGGCGATAACCCCGCCGGGCAGCTGGGCACGGCCTATGTTTTCAGCAATGCCCAGCAGGTAAAGCTGTACAAAAACGATGTGTTTGTCACCGCCCTGCGCCAAAGCGAGTGGACGGCGCTGCCCCACCCGCCCTTTGTGATGGACAATCCCATTGGCGAGCTGCTGGAAACGCAGGAGCATTTTTCGCCGTCCAAAGCGGCCGCTGTGCGGGACTGCCTGCTGGCCGCCGGAAAATACGGCTTGGCGGGGCTGCCGCTTGCCTACAAGGTCAAATTCGGCTGGTGTATGCTGCACTACAAAATGACCTTTGAGGATGGCGTGGCGCTTTACGGCAAATATGTGGGCAACTGGGGCGGCGAAGCTACCCGCTGGCGGTTCGATGCCGTGCAGGACGGCAACGTGGTGCGCAGCGTGACCCTTTGCCCCAGTGCAAAGCTGCACTTGGAAGTCAAGGTCAGCCGGACGGCTCTTCGGGAAAAAGATACTTACGATATGGCGGCTGTCCGGGTACGCATTCTGGACGAGAACGGCACCCCTGCTCCCTACGCACAGTTCCCGGTGCAGTTTACGGTGGAGGGCAGCGCCGCCCTTGTGGGCCCGCAGACTGCCGTGGCAGAAGGCGGCATGACCGGTACTTATCTGCGCACCGTGGGCGCTGCCGGAGAAGCCCTGCTGACCGTTTCTGCCCCGCAGACCCAGCCCGTTGCGCTGCGAGTTCACCATTGAAAAGGAGGACGCTGTATGGAACTGACCCTGAAACAGAAAGCCGCATTTGGTATTGGTGCCGTGGGCAAGGATATGGTATATGCTCTGTCGGCTTCTTACGTCATGTATTATTATCAGGATGTGCTGGGGCTTTCGGCCAGCTTTGTGGGCGTCGTGCTCATGGCTGCCCGGTTCTTTGATGCCTTCAACGACCCCTTTATGGGGGTTCTGGTGGCAAAGACCCGCACCCGCTGGGGACGTTTCCGTCCGTGGATCTTTTCCGGCACGCTGCTCAATGCGCTGGTGCTCTACGCCCTGTTTGCCGCCCCGGTGCTGGACGAAGCAGCGTTGATGGTCTATTTCAGCGTGGTGTACATCCTGTGGGGCGTCACCTATACCATGATGGATATTCCGTACTGGTCCATGATCCCGGCCGTGACCCGCACCCCAAAAGACCGGGAGAACCTTTCCATGGTGGGCCGTACCTGTGCAGGCGTTGGCTCTGCCCTCATCGCCATGTTCACCATGCTGCTGGTGGGAGCCCTTGGCGGCGACAGCGAGCGCGCTGGCTTCCGCTGGGTGGCGCTGATCGTAGCGGTAATTTTTGCAGTGACAGAGCTGATGTGCTGCATTTCCATGAAAGAAACTACCCCCAGTGAGATGAAGACCGCCACCGTAAAGGAGATGTTCTCCGCCCTGTTCCGCAACGATCAGGCTATGGTAGTGGTAGGCAGCATCGTGCTCATCAACTCGGCACTGTATCTGACCTCCAACTTCATCATCTATTTCTTCAAATACGACCTTGGCGGTGCAGGCTGGAAAGCCACCTACACCCTGTTTTCCACCGTGGGCGGTGCGGCGCAGATCCTTGGCATGATGGTGCTTTACCCCTTGCTGCGCAAAAAGTTCAGCAGTACGCAGGTATTTTACCTGAGCCTTTTGCTGGCGCTGTGCGGCTACGGCATGCTGCTGGTGTTCTGCCTGACCGGCCTGTCCCACAGCCTTGCCCTGCTGTGCATTCCGGGCGTGGTGGTGTTCGCCTGCAATGGAATGCTGACCGTGCTGACCACCCTGTTCCTTTCCAACAGCGTGGATTACGGTCAGCTCAAGACTGGACGCCGGGAGGAGAGCGTTATCTTTTCCATGCAGACCTTTGTGGTCAAGGCAGCCTCCGGTGTGGCGGTATTCCTGACCGGCATCGGGCTGGACCTCATCGGTCTTGTGGGCAACACGGAGGAGACCGGCCCGGTGGCAGTACAAAGCGCCGGAACCCTGCTGGGTCTGCGCCTGATGATGACCGTTCTGCCCATGCTGGTGCTGGCTGGTGCGCTGGTGCTGTTCCGCCGCAAGTTTGTTCTGACCGATGCCCGCGCTGCCGAGATCAGCGCACAGCTCCACGGGGAGGAAACGCACCATGACTGAAATGCTGCACTGGTACGCAGAGACCACCGGCGGCGTACAGACAGGCAACTGCACGGTCACGGAGAATGGCGGTGCGCTGCATCTGACGGCAGACCTGCCCGCCGGGACGCTGAAGGCGGTACGTGCCGAACTGCCGTGGACGATGGAAGCAGACGAGCGTCTGTTCATGAACGGCTACCAGACATGGACCTACAGCCCGGAGCTGGACCGGAACGGCAAGCTGCGCGGCACCGACCACATCCCCGGCTTTCTGCGCAAAAAATACGCCTTTGACCGCTACGGCGATTATCATTTTGCGCCTTATGGGCATCAAAAGGGGCAGAGCCACGGCTTTTCCTACTGCTATTTCCGCAAGGGCACACAGTTCCGGCTGGTGGCATCACTGGACGAGAAGCCGGGCTACACCATCCTCCGCTACGACAGCGGCAAAGCCCTGCTGACGCTGGAGCGTGACTGCGCCGGGGTGGAGCATCCCGGCGGCAGCGTTGCCCTGTTTGACCTGTTTTTTTCCGCAGGCAGCGAGGCCGAGGTGTTCGACGGCTGGTTTCAGGCTATGGGCATCAAGCCCCGGACTGAAAAGAAGCTGGCAGGCTATTCCAGTTGGTACAACCGCTATCAGAACATCACCGAGGATACCATCCGGGAGGACCTGACCGGCTGCCGCAGCCTGCTTTGCCCGGGAGACCTGTTCCAGATCGACGATGGCTGGGAGCCGAAGGTGGGCGACTGGCTGGAAACGGATGCACAGAAATTCCCCCACGGGCTGAAAGGCATGGTGGAGAAAATTCACGCCGCCGGATTTCAGGCTGGGCTATGGCTTGCACCCTTTGTGTGCGAAAAGGACTCTGCCCTTTTCCGGCAGCACCCGGACTGGCTGCTGAAGGTGGACGGCACACCGTGGTGCTGCGGCTGCAACTGGAGCGGCTTTTATGCGCTGGACATCGACAACCCGGCCGTGCTGGATTATCTGCGCCGGGTATTTGACCGGGTGCTGAATGACTGGGGCTTCGACCTTGTCAAGCTGGATTTTCTGTACGGCACTGCCCCCTTTGGCAACGCCCACGAGAGCCGTGCCGCCCGGATGCGCCGTGCCATGGAGATGCTGCGCAGTTGGTGCGGACAAAAAGCCATCCTTGGCTGCGGCGTACCGGTGATGCCGGCTTTCGGGCTGGTGGATTACTGCCGTGTCAGCTGTGACGTAGGGCTGGACTGGGACGATGTGTGGTATATGCGCCTGTTCCACCGAGAGCGGGTGTCCACAAAGCAGGCCATCAACAACACGCTATTCCGGCGGCAGCTCAATGGCCGTGCCTACGGCAGCGACCCGGATGTGTTCTTCCTCCGGGAGGAAAACTGCAAGTTGACGGCAGAGCAAAAACGCACCCTTGCCACGGTCAACGCCCTGCTGGGCAATGTGTTCCTCACCTCGGATATGCCATCCCGCTACACAAAGGCGCAGCGGGCAGAGTACCGCCGTCTGCGCACCCTCTTTGAGCACGCCACGCAGGTGCAGGCAGAAGCGGAAAACGACCGCCTCAGCATCCGGTATCTGCTGGACGGAACTCCACAAAAATTATGTTTTACCCCCTTCTGACGGCGTGAACAAACCCCAACAAAACAGCACCCGCCCGTGTACTGTGCTTTGCACACAATACACAGGCGGGTGTTTTGCTGTTCTTCCGGTAGCAGGAGCCCGTTTATTTCTTAAAGTTTCGTCATCCACAGACCATGCAGGTTGCAGTAGGCGTAGACCGCCACCGGCTTTTCGCTGCCCAGCTCAAACACCGCCTTGGGTGCCTGACCGGGGGCGAGGTAGCGGAGCTGTCCGCCGTTTTCGGTCTCCACAAAGAGCCACTGGATGTGGTGCACATCCACCATGGGATGCTCCACTGCGCCCACCGTGGCGGTGAGGGTGCTGCCGGAAAGCTCTGCCACCGGCAGATGCTTTTCGCCGCTGGCTTCCACCGTGTTGGGAAGCAACACCTTCATCTTTTCGCCGCAGCAGACCAGCGGAACGCCTGCGTTGTGGATGGTGGTGACCAGATTGCCACAGTGCTCACAGATATAAAACTTTGCCTTCATATTCAAATCCTCCATCGGAATGTTGTTGGTGTTTTCCATGGCTATATGATAACATTTCCTAGTTAGGTTTTCTGTGACCCGGTCACGTAAGACAGTTTTTCACTTAGCGGCAATAAATTTCAATAGCTTTCTGAGCAAATTCTGCCGCACCCTCTCCCCCGGCAGCATTGATATTCTCTGTAAACTCGCCTCCGGCACCATACATCTGTCCAAGTTGATGCAGAATGGGCTTCGTGCAGGTATAGTAATTCTCGGTGATAAAGTCCTGCAGCTTTTTCACCTGCGCCTGTACTGAGGGGTCTGCCGGTTCTCTGGTTTGCAGCGTTCCGAATGCCGCTACGAGCCCCATCAACTGCTCGTTGATGCTGCCAGATTCCTTCTGCGTCCGCCGGGCGTTTTTTGCCTCAAATTCCTGATACTCTGTGGTTTCGCCCCACTCTTTCTTTGCACGTTCGGCGTATTCCCTGATCTTCTGTGTGTCAAATGCGTTGAAGTCCATAACGTTTCCTCCTGTTGTCCGAATCTTCTCCGCAAGAGCGATCAACTTTTCCAGATGCTGTTTTTTCAGGGTCAGCAATGTGATCTGCTGTTCCAGTGCCTTTTCCCGGTCAAACTCCGGGTTTTTCAGAATTTTTCGGATATCCTCCAGTGAAAATTCCAGTTCTCGGAACAGCAAGATCTGTTGCAATCGTTCCAGTGCATCATCATCATACAGGCGATAGCTTGCCTGCGTTCGATGCGCCGGATGCAGCAGACCGATTTTATCGTAATATTGCAGCGTCCGAATGCTCACCCCGGTCAGATTGCTCACTTCCTTGACAGTCATCATTTCGTTTTCCTCCCTTGCGACAAGCTCAGTATACGCTATGACGCAACGTCAGGGTCAAGTGCTTTTTTAGTTTTTTCCGCCGTTTACCACAAGCAGCTCTGCACCGTGGGGCTGCCCTCAGCTTCCCATGGCGAGGAGCACCAGCACGACCACCACCGCAATGGCGATGAGGCAGCCGCAGCCGCTGCCATCTCCCCCGCCACCGCCATTGTTGTGGTTTCCGCAGCCACCGCCGCCGGACGAGCCGCCAAAGTTGCGGTTGAAGGCCGTCATATACTGGGCATAGCCCGTGTCACCTTTGCCAAAGTAGCCGTAATCACCGTTTGCCATTGTATTTTCTTCCGTCTGAAGTGTGTTTTGCTTCTCTTTCTGAGCCTATTCTATCAGGAGCGTTGTCCCATAAAAATCCCTTTTAGAAAATTAGTTCATCTCTTTCCAGCGCCTTTACCAGTAGTACTCTGCGGCATGAGCAACGAAAAATGTCTCCGTGTCACCGGCACAGTAAGGGCGAATACCCGCAGGGAACGACAAAGCAGCCATCGCATGAACCAGCTTCACTTTTGGCGTGAGCCGGATGAAAAACCAGAAGGGTCGTTTTTCTTGACTTCGACCCGGCAGAAGAGTATACTCCGTGGCAGTGAAATATTCGGCTATGACGAGAAAGAGTACCCGGAAAGAATGCTGCAGAGAGCTGCCGGATGGTGCAAGGCAGTGCAGGGCGTCCGTGGGAAGATCCTCTCCGAGCTTTCCGGCTGAATGGGCGGTATCTACGCCCCAGTAAGCGGGAACGGCAGGCCCCCGTTATCACGGGCCGCGCATTGTTGGATGCGCACTAAGGGGCCGGGCTTTGCACCGGCAATAAGAGTGGTACCGCAGAGGAGTTTATGTGCCTTTGTCTCTTACGAACCGTAGGGGACAAAGGCGTTTTTGTTTGCGGGAAAGCCATTTTCCGGATGTTTCATTGCCTTTGCATCCGCAAAAATAAGTGTTTTGAAAAAGGAGATTTCATCATGAAAACATTGGAAAAAGTAAGCGACTTTGTGGGCAAGTACATGGCCGCCATCGTCATTGTGGTGGCGGCACTGGCGCTGCTGTTCCCCGGTCCCTTCAGCGTGGTAAAGACCGCATGGGTCAACACCCTGCTGGGCATCGTCATGTTCGGCATGGGTCTTACCCTGAAGCCGGAGGACTTCAAGGTAGTGTTCAGCCGCCCGAAAGACGTGGTCGTTGGCTGCATTGCCCAGTTCACCCTGATGCCCTTTCTGGCATGGGCGCTGACCCAGCTGTTCCACCTGCCCACCGAGCTGGCGATCGGCGTCATCCTTGTGGGTACCTGCCCCGGCGGCACCTCCTCTAACGTGATGACCTACCTTTCCAAGGGCGACGTTGCACTGTCCGTTGGCATGACCGCAGTTTCCACCGTGCTGGCGCCCTTCCTCACCCCGCTGCTCACCCTGCTGTATGCCGGCCAGCGGGTGGATGTGAACCCTGTAAATATGTTCCTGTCCATCGTCAAGGTGGTGCTGGTTCCCATCGCACTGGGCTTTGTGGTCAATCACTTCTTCCACGCCTTCACCCAGAACGCCGTCCGGGTGTTGCCGCTGATCTCCACCACCTCCATCGTGCTCATCATCTGCGCTGTTGTGTCCGCAAACTCCGCCAAGATCATGACCAGCGGCCTGCTGATCCTTGCCGTGGTCATCCTGCACAACCTGCTGGGCTACCTCACCGGCTTTGGCGTGGGTAAGCTGCTGAAGCTGGATTCCACCAAGTGCCGTGCAATTTCCATCGAGGTCGGAATGCAGAACTCCGGTCTGGCCACCTCTCTGGCTGCCGCCCACTTTGCACAGTATCCGCTGGCAACCATCCCCGGCGCTGTGTTCTCTGTGTGGCATAACATTTCCGGTGCCGTCCTCGCCAACTTCTTTGCCCGCACCGCCGAGAAGAAGGACTGAGTTACTACATACCATAAGGGGCTGCTGCACAAGGTCTGTTCCCTGTGCAGCAGCCCTTTTTTTCAGTACAAAATTCTGGAGACGTGATGTTCCTGCTTGCCCAGATAGCCGTCACCGTCCGGGCGAGGGCGGGCGAGCCGCCAAAGTTGCGGTTGAAGGCCGTCATGTACTGGGCATAGCCCGTGTCGCCTTTGCCAAAGTAGCCGTAATCACCGTTTGCCATTGTATTTTCATCCATCCGAAGTGTGTTTTGCTTCTTCTGAGGTCATTTTACCGAAAGTGATGTCCCATAAAACTCTCTTTCGGTATTTTTTCAAACGCATCCTTCCCCGATTCCCAGATACACATCAATGTCCATGATACCTTCCCCGCTGACCTCCACCAGATCTTCAAAGGGTACCACGGTGTCTCCCACCTGCAAGGTGCGGAACACCGGGTCGATGCGCTCCACTGTTCCACTCAGCGTGATATAGTTGCCTACCGCTGGAACCTCCGGGTGGGCGGTATCCTCTTTGAAGTATCGCACCGTGACGGTCATGCCCTTGGTGACCTGCATCAGCCGATCGGACAGAGCCGACATCTCTTCCTCGGTCAGAATGCGCTTGGTCACGCGCTCGGTGCGCTGCTTTTCTGCGGCAAGCTGCTCGTCATAGCCCCGCAGCGGAGAGAAGGGCGAGAAGATCTTGGCACGGTTCTGAAGGGTCATGCGCGGATGCTTGCGGAGAGATTCTTCCGTCTGGGGGCGTTCCATCTCCAGAATGTCCCCGTATTTCCGGACGGTCTCCCGCCCGGCCTTGCTATTTTTGTAGTTTTCCATCTGAACCTCCTGCGCTGTGACCGCCGATCTGCGCATTTCGCTGGCGCATGGTGGCACCTTCTTCGTAGCTACTGGCTTTCAACACGGCGTTTTTGCCGTATTTGTTCTTGATGCCCAGCATGGCCCGCTGGAGCTTTTTCTCCTTTTCCAGCTTCTTGGTGTCGGTGAAAAAGTCCACCTGATAGATACCCTCATCCGGCGTGACCTTGTTGGCGTTGAGGGTAATGCGCCGCACCGTCAGCGCCGGGTCGGTGATGCGCTCAAACAGCTTTGCGCTTTCGTTGATGATGGTGCTGCCCAGATTGGTGGGCGCATCAAACCGGACGGTGCCGTGCGCCGCTTTGGGGATGATTCTGCCGTAGCGGTCGGTCTGGGTCAGACCACGATAGTCTCCCTTGTCCACGTTCTCCCGGTCGTAGCCTATCTCCAAGGTGATGGATTCCGCCACCAGCTTCTTTTCGGTGAGCCGGAACATCAAAATCTCTGCCATCTCCCAGACGATAAGCTTGGCTTTGTCGTTGGGGTAGGGGCAGGTCAGCACCTGTCCCTCGCTGATGCTGTTGGTGCTGGACTTGTAACTTTTGATCTGCTCCATGCCGCATGGCTCATAGCCCCATGCGTGGTCGATGAGAATTTCCGCATCCACGCCGAAAATCTCATACAGCCGATCTTCTCCATGGATAGAAAACCGCGCCAAGTCCCCCATCGTATAAATGCCGTGGGCTTCCAGTCGTTTGACGGTGCCGGGACCGGTCATCCAGAAATCCGTCAGCGGGCGATGGTTCCACAGCAGATACCGATAGGACTGCTCGTCCAGCTCTGCAATGCGGACGCCGTCCTTGTCCGCCGGGATGTGTTTTGCCACAATATCCATGGCCAGCTTTGCGAGGTAGAGGTTGGTGCCGATGCCTGCCGTTGCGGTGATGCCGGTGTTGTACAGCACCTCCCGCACCATGGTCATGGCAAGTTCATGGGCGCTCATGTGATAATAAGGCAGATAGCCCGTCACATCAATAAAAACCTCGTCGATGGAATAAGGGTAAATATCCGCAGGGGACACATATTTGAGGTAGGTCTTGTAGATTTGGGTGGACACGTCCAGATACCGCTGCATCCGGGGCGGCGCAACAATGTAGCTCAACCCCAGCGCCGGGTCTGCGTTCAGGGCATTGGCATCAAAAGAGGTGCTGGCAAAGTGGTATTTGCCATCCTCCCCCCGGATTGCCTTTTTCTGCCGGATGGCAGTTTGCAGCCGCTGAGCGTTGACCTCCCGGACACGCTGGACGGCTTCAAACAGCCGCGCTCTGCCGGGTATCTTGTAGGCTTTTAAGGAGGGCGATACCGCAAGGCAGATGGTCTTTTCAGTGCGGGAGGCGTCCGCTACCACCAAATTGGTGGTTAGGGGATCCAGATGGCGGTCCACACACTCCACCGAGGCATAGAAACTTTTCAGGTCGATTGCCAGATAGGTGCGCTGCGCTGCCATGATTCAGCCCTCCCTTGCGCAAGATACAACTATTTATTTTATTATAATAAATCTTTACGCCATTTTCAAGATGGAACGGCTATTTTATCCGTAATTCAGACAACAAAAAAGAGATAGGCCCCCCTTTCGGGGAAGTCTATCTCATTTTTTCGTTGGGGCTATTTTGCAACAGCCTCCCTTTATAACAACCCTGCCTTACAGTTTGGAAGAAACGCTTAGTGCTTCAGTTCCAGCAGCGCATCGCCCTGCTTTACGGCACCACTGGCTTTAGCCGCGACAGCGGCATAGTCATCGGTATTGCAGACAATAAGCGGCGTGGTCACGGGATAGCCTTCGGCCTTAATGGCTTCCAGCTCAAAGCGGATCAACGGCTGACCTTTCTTCACCTTGTCACCCTCGTTGACGAGGTAGGTAAAGTGCTTGCCACCCAGCTTGACCGTATCGATGCCGATGTGCATCAGCAGTTCGGCACCGTCAGCCGTGGTCATGCCCACGGCATGGTGGGTCTCAAAGGTGGAGGAGATTTCACCGTCAGCAGGTGCCACCAGTTCACCATCGGTGGGCTCAATGGCAATGCCGTCTCCCAGTGCACCGCTGGCAAAGGCTTCATCCTTCACATCGGCCAGCGGCACGACGGTGCCGTTCAGGCAGGCAGACAGCACGGTATCCTTTGCGGCTGCTGCCGGGGCTGCGGGGGCCGCCGGGGCGGGTGTTGCGGTCGCCGCCGGGGTCTTAGGTGCATTTTCCAGATAATCTTCCAGCTTTGCCTTGATGACGGCCACCTTGGGGCCGTATACCACCTGCACACCATTGCCCTTGCAGATCACGCCGGAGGCACCGGAGGCCTTGAGCACATCCTGTTTGACCAGCGCAGCGTCCTTGACGGTGCAGCGCAGGCGGGTGGCACAGCAGTCCACGTCGGACAGATTAGCGGCACCGCCCAGACCTTCTACGATCAGGGCGCTGACCGGGTCATCCCCTGCGGGGGCGGTGCTGCCGGAAGCGACGCTGCGGGCGTTCACGTCCGCACGGGTGTACAGCTTGACTTCCTCGGCATCATCGCGGCCCGGGGTCTTGTAGTCAAACTTGGAGATCATAAAGCGGAAAATGATGTAGTACAGTACAAAGTACACCGCACCGACCACGACCACCCACACCCAGTGGGTCTTGGCGTTGCCCTGCATCACACCGAACAGCACCAAGTCGATGAGACCGCCGGAGAAGGTCATGCCCACACCCACATGCAGGATGTGCATCAGCATGAAGGACAGACCTGCCAGCACGCAGTGCACTGCGTACATGGGCAGTGCCACAAAGATAAAAGTAAATTCCAGCGGCTCGGTGATGCCGGTGAGGAAAGCGGTCAGGGCTGCGGAAAGCAGTAAGCCGCCTGCCACCTTTTTCTTTTCCGGCTTGGCGCACTGGTACATCGCCAGCGCTGCGCCGGGCAGACCGAACATCATAAAGGGGAACTTACCGGCCATGAAACGGGTAGCGCTGACCGAGAACACCGTGGTAGACTTGGAGGCCAGCTCGGCAAAGAAGATGTTCTGTGCGCCGGTCACGGTGACGCCATCGATGATGGCGGTGCCGCCCACAGCGGTCTGCCAGAACGGCATATAGAACACATGATGCAGTCCAAAGGGGATCAGCGCACGCTCCAGCAGGCCGTAAATAAAGGTGCCTGCGTAGCCGGAAGCCAGCACCAGTGCGCCCAGCGCAGCAATGCCGCTCTGCACCACCGGCCAGATGTAGAACATGGCGATGCCGACCACCAGATACACGATGGAGCTGATGATGGGCACAAAGCGTGTACCGCCAAAGAAGGCCAGCACCTGCGGCAGCTCGATCTTATAGAACTTGTTGTGCAGCGCCGCCACGCCCAGACCGACCACGATGCCGCCGAACACACCCATTTGCAGGGTTGTGATGCCCAGCATGGTGGTGGTGGAGTTGGCAGGCATCGCTTCTACGCCGCCTGCCGCATTGATCATTGCCTGAATGGCTGTATTCATAATGATATAGGCCACTGCACCGGACAGGGCGGCCACCTCTTTTTCCTTGCGGGCCATGCCGATGGCCACGCCCATGGCGAACAGCAGCGCCAGATTGTTGAACACGGCGCTGCCGGTCTGGCTCATCACGTCCAGAATGGTGTAGATCAGGGTACCGGGGTGGATGACGCTGTTCAGGCCATAGGCCGCCAGCATGGTTTCGTTGGTGAACGAGCTGCCGATACCCAGCAGCAGGCCCGCTACAGGCAGCAGTGCAATGGGCAGCATAAAGCTGCGTCCCACGCGCTGCAACACGCCAAAGATCTTGTCTTTCATCTTCAGTTCTCCTTTTCTCAAGTTCGTATCCAGCATATATATCCACACAGGAAAGACCTGTGAAGAATCAAAGGTGAAGCAAGAAAGCTTCCCCATCCGGATCCGTTTCAGATGGATCGTAAGGAACACCAGTTCCTCGTCCGAAAGCTCCTTGTGCCAGGTGTTGCGGACATACTCCGCAATGCAGCAGGCGCATTTGTAGTGTTCGCTGCAATTGCGGGCGATCAGGGCGCGGAACATTTCGTCGTGGGTATCGTTTTCCTGTTCCTGTTTTCCTTGAAATACGCGTTGCGCAAAAAAGCGCAAATGCACTGTAAAGCGGCTGAAATCCAGTGCATCCCGGTCAAAATGGCAGTTGTAAAAGCATTCCACTACCTGCACGCAGCCATCCACAAAGCGGGTGACATCGTTCACCACGCTCATGGTGGTGTTGAGCTCTGCGTTGACGATGTGCAGCGCAATGAAACCGCCCTCGTCGTCCGAAAGGTCTGCATGGCAGCGCTGGCGGATGGTGGCAAGGCACTCCATGCCAAGGAGATATTCTTCCGGGTAGAATTCCCGAATGGGAGCCATCAGCGGGTTGGAAAAGCGAATCCCCTGTTCGCTGCGCTGGATGGCAAAGCTGATGTGGTCGGCCAGCGTGATGAGCAGGCTTTCGTTCAGCGGGTAGTTCACCCGGCTGCGGATCATTGCCACCAGCTCGTCGGTGAGCAGCAGATGCTCATACGGGATCTGTTCCAGAAGTTCCACCAACTTCTGCTGCACGGCAGGGCTGGTCATGCGGTAGCTGCGCTCCACGGTTTCAGCCTCAATTTTATAGCCCGGCTTAACGCCAAAGCCCAGACCGCGCCCGGTGACGATCAGCTCACAGCCCGTGGGGTCCACCACGCGCAGAATGTTGTTGTTGATCGGTTTTTTGACGGTATATTGCATTGTTTCTCCTCCTCAAGTTGAAAAAAGCAATAAAAAAAGACCATCCTCGACACAGCAAACATACCGAAGGCTGAAACACGCTTTCGGCTTGTGCTATGCAGAGTTGGTCTAGCCCGCCAAACGGTAACAATCCAACGACGCTGCTCACGTACAATTCTCTTTTTGTAAGGCACGAACAAATTAAACACTTAAATGGAAATTTATTCTATGCTTAATTACAATACCATATTCTTTGCGGAGTGTCAAGATGGGAACGGGTTTCTTTTTTACTTTATTGTACTTTTCCACAATCCGGCTATCAGTATAGACAGTCGCCTTGCGATGCGGTATACTCGAATCAGATCAATCTTTTCAGGAGGAAAATCAGGGTGGGAGAAAACAACAAGGTCGTCATTGTTACCGGAGGAAGCTCCGGCATCGGACGGTGCACGGCATCCGCTCTGAAAGAGAATGGCTGCATCGTCTATGAGTTCAGCCGCAGGAATATCCCTATGGAGAGTGTCACCCATCTGTCTGTCGATGTGACCGATAAAGATGCGGTCAACGCCGCTGTGCGGCAGGTCATCCAGAAAGAGACCAAAATCGATGCAGTGATCAACTGTGCAGGTTTTGGAATCTCCGGTGCGGTGGAGTTTACGTCCATGGAGCAGGCCAAAGCACAGTTTGATGTGAACTTTTTCGGGACAGTCAATGTAAATAAAGCAGTTCTCCCCTTCATGCGCCGTCAGGGGAAAGGACATATTGTGAACATCAGCTCTGTTGCTGCCGTAGCACACATTCCGTTCCAGACCTTCTACTCTGCAAGCAAAGCCGCCGTTTCTTCTTATTCTTACGCTCTTGCAAACGAAGTCAAGCCCTACGGCATCCATGTTACTGTTGTAGAGTTGGGCGACATCTGCACCGGGTTTACAAAGGCTCGCCAGAAAAGCATCCTCGGCGATGATGAATACGGCGGACGCATTTCTCATAGCGTCAGTCAGATGGAGCATGACGAGCAAAACGGCATGGACCCGGCACACATTGGACGGTACATCGCCGGTATTGTGGAGAAAAAGAACCCGGCAGTCGTTTATGTTGCCGGCGCACAGTATAAATTTCTGAGCCTTTTGTGCAAGCTCCTGCCCGCCGCAGCACGCGGAAAGATCGTGGGGAAAATATACGGGTAACAGGCGCATTGCTCCGCAAAGCTGCTATATAAACTAAAAAATCCGCCGAGGATGCCTCCCAACTGAGAAAGCTCCTCGGCGATATTTGTTTATCGGGTCTGGGTTTTCTTGGTGGTATCCCACCAGATAAGCCACCCGGTTCACAGGATATATTCCATCTGCCGTTCCTTTGTCCTCATTCCCATTTTCTCGTAGAAGTGTTCTGCCGGGGTGTTTCCTACCCAGACGTTCAGCGTCACCTCATAGCAGCCCTGCTCTTTTGCCTGCTGCTTCACATATTCAAACAGGCTTTCTCCGATGTGCTGTCCCCGTGCCTGCTGGTCAACGCACAAATCGTCGATGAACAGTGACTTAAAGGGCACCATATTTGTGGAAAATGGCTGTTCCTGCATTTGACAGAAGGCATAGCCCATACACACACCATCCTCGTTCACGGCAACGCAGCTCATTATAAAATCCTATGCAATCTTTTCGAAATTCAGTCGTATCATCGTGTTTTTATCATTTCTGCCGGTACATCGGCGTAGACAGATATTTCATGCCGTTGTCCGGGACGATGACCACGATGTTCTTTCCCTGATTCTCCGGTCTGCGGCCCACCTGCACCGCTGCGTGCAAAGCCGCTGCTGCCGATGTGCCCAGAAACAGTCCTTCCGCCCGCAGCACCTCATGGGCCGTTTCGTAGGCTTCCTCGGTGCGGACATTGATGCACGCATCGCTCCAGTCTGGCCGCAGATAGTCGGAAAGTGCGCTTTCCGGCACATCATACGCCGGCAAAACGCCATCTATGATCTGCGCATCCGGGTGCTCCGGGGTCAGGCGGGAGTCCGGATGGGGCTGCACCAGAACCACTTGCAGATTCGGGTTGCGGCTGCGCAGATAACTTGCTGTGCCAAAACCCGTGCCGCCGGTGCCCGCCATGCAGACCAGAATATCCCCATGGCCTTCTGTATCCTGCCAGATCTCCGGCCCAGTGGTTCGGTAATGTGCCTCGGGGTTCGCTGGGTTTGCCGCTTGATTGTTAAAGTAAGCTCCGATGCGGCGGCAGTAGGCTGCGATCTCATCCAGCGTCGCCTCCCGCTCTGGCTCCTGCCAGGGGTGGGTGCGCTTCGTCTCCGGACGCTCCCCGGTGGCATCTTTGTAATCCAGAAGCCGTGCCCCGTAGGCCAGCAGCATCAGCCGCCGCTCCAGCGAGGCACCCCGCTCCAGAAAAATATCCAGTTTGTACCCACGCTCTGCTGCAAACGCGGCCAGACCGATGCCAGTGTTGCCGCTGGTCTGCTCCACGATGGTACCGCCGGGTTTCAGCAGTCCGGCTTCTTCCGCAGCATTGAGCATGGAAAGCGCCGCCCGGTCTTTCACACTGCCGCCCAAAGCGGTCCAGCTCCATCAGCGGGGTGCGCCCCACCAGTTTCTCGATGGAATGCACCAGTCCTGCCATTGCTCTCCCCTCCCGATTTTCGGCTCAAACCAGCTTGTCCGGCGTCACATCCAGAATGTCGTTAAAGTAGTTGTTGGCGATCATCATCACGCCCATCGCCGTGATGACCACGATCTCTTCCTCCGTAGTGATCAGAAGGGTTGTTTTCTGCACGCCTGTTTCATATTTTCGACTGCTCATCCAGCACCCAAGGCCAGCACTGCATTGCGGTCGCACTCCGGGCAGGGGCACAGCACCGTATCGGCCTTGATGCCCTTCAGGTCTTTGCAGATGGTCGCACCGCGTTTTTCCTTGACTGCCTGTACCAGCTACGGGGCGTTCCTCTGCCGTCCGTAGCGATGCCCGGAAATTTTGATCGATGGCTTTCAATCATTCATGGTATATCTTTTTTACTCCATTCTCTGAATCACCGCACCCAGCCATCGGCACAGGGTATCGCCTGCCTGATTTGCGATCTCCAGCACGCGGGCGTGGCTATGCTTGACCGTCTGGATGCCGGTGGCCATGTTGGTGATGCAGCTGACGGCCAGTACCTTCATGCCCATGTAGTTGCAGACCATGGTTTCCGGCACGGTGCTCATGCCCACGGCATCGGCTCCCATCCCCGCAAAGGCGCGAATTTCAGCCGCCGTTTCATAGCAAGGGCCCATAAAGCCCATGTAAACGCCCTCCTTGTAGACAATGCCCAGTTCACCGGCGGTCTGCTTGGCAAGGTTCCGCAGTTCCAGACTGTAAGGTTCGGTCATGTCCGGGAAGCGGGGGCCGAAGCGCTCATCGTTGGGGCCAATGAGGGGGTTCGTGCCCATCATGTTGATGAAGTCGGTAATGAGCATCAGGGTGCCCGGCGCAAACTCCCGGTTGATGCCGCCGCAGGCGTTGGTCAACACCACCTTTTCCACGCCCAACAGCTTGAACACATAGAACGGGTAGCAGACTTCCTTCATGGAGTAGCCCTCATAGAAATGGAAGCGGCCTTCCATGGCGTAGACTTCCGTGTCCCCCAGCTTGCCAGCCAACAATGCGCCTTTGTGTCCTGCCACCGTGGATACCGGGAAGTTGGGGATATCCTTGTAGGACAGTTCTTCCGTGTCCGTAAAGTCCGCGGTCAGCTTGCCAAGGCCGGAGCCCAGCACCACCGCGATCTTCGGGCGCTTTTTCGTGTGCGTCTTGATATATTCCGCACTTTCCAGTGCCTTTTCATAAAGATGTTCCATACCGTTCTCTCCTTTTCCCAAAAATTCGATATACTCTCTGGGTTCAGTATATCGGATTTTTCAGGCCGATGCAAGACGCCCTTCATCGAGTCTTATTAAAAACCAAGGAGCAGATACTTCACATCACGAGTGTGTTGTATCTGCTCCTTGGTTCTCCGAATGTCTTATCTCTGGCCGATGTTCCACCGAAACAGCTCATATCCTTCCCGGATATCCTCCGGCAGACGTTTCAAAGTCTCGTCCCGCAGTTCCTGCGGCATCCCGTAAAAAGCTTCGGCAATGCCGCCGGTGATGCAGGCAAGGGTGTCGCTGTCGCCGCCCAGAGAGACCGCATTGCGAAGTGCATCCTCAAAACTGACGCTTTCCAGAAAAGCAATGATTGCTTCCGGCACAGTTTCCTGACAGGTCTCCACATGATGATAACATGGCTGTTTCCTCCCTTACCTATGATGCCGCTTCTGGAAATCAGCTTCGATTTCTTCTTTCCACTCTGCGCCGATGGACGCGCAGCAGGGTGCCTCCCGCATCCGGGAAACCGTCTCGCTGACAACGTGGTAGTTGACCGCCACGCCCTGTGCGTCATTCTCGAACCGCACAGCCCGGTCGGACGAAATGCCGAAGCGGGCAGCTTCCTTCACGGCGTCCATGTTGGCACCGAGGAACAGGAACTCCCAGCCGTATTGCTCTTTTTCCCGCTCGATCATCCGGCGGATCTTCTCGTAGCTGAACCGCTTGCTGGCGTTTTCCAGCCCATCGGTGGTGATGACAAAGATGACCTTTTCGGCGCGCTCACTCTCCGGCAGATGGCGCTGAATGTTCGCCATCTTCTCCACGCCGTAGCCAATGGCGTCCAGCAGCGCCGTACAGCCCCGGACGTAATAGTCCTTTTCGGTCAGCGGCGCAACGGCGTGCAGCGGAAAGCGGTCGTGCAGCAGCTGCACCTCATGGTCGAACAGGATGGTGGTCACGTTGGCCTCGCCCTCCTGCTCCTTCTGCCGGGTCAGCATAGCATTGAACCCGCCGATGGTATCCTGCTCCAGCCCGCCCATGGAACCGCTGCGGTCGAGAATAAAAACAAGCTCGGTAAGATTCTTTTTCATAATAAATGCCCTCCGTTTTGTGGTGTATCGCTTTCGTTGGCAAAAGGATACCACAAACCTGAGGGCAAAAGGTCAACGGGCAGGCGACAAATTACGCACCCAGCTGTTCCTGATCGTATTCAAACAGTAGCGTATTGACCTGATTGATGTTATAGATTTTGTGTTCCAGGCAATACCGCACGATCCAGTCCCGCTTGGAGCCATCCGAAAAGGCATAGCCCGCACTCTTGAGCAGGTCGATGGTTTCATCTTCAGACAGGTGCAGCCCAACCGCAAAGGCCAGCACCGTTTTCTTTTTGGGGTTGTAGTCGCGATTGCACTGAATTTTGGAGAAATGCTGCCGGGAGATGTTGGACTGCTTGTACACGGTGGAGTCTTTCAGCCCCCGCTCGTCAATGAGCCGCAGCAGCCGGGTGGTGAAGCTTTCACCGAGATTATCCATCAGGCTTTCCAGACTTCGGGCTGTCCTGGGTGCCGCGGCGGGTGCCGAGCTGCCCCAATCATCAGCGGGCAGCATCTTCCTCCAACCTGCGCCGACGCTCTGCGGATTCTCTGCGCCGACGGTCAAACTGGTAGCGTTCATCGTTCTGTGCTACATAGTGGTCGTCAATGTACTCCTCCACCGAGGCGAACAGCTTCCGGCTCACGGCCAGCGAGTCCCGGTCGTAGAGCACCAGATACACGGTCAGGTCGTGCTCCATGACGTACTGTGTGATGGTGTCCACCGCAATGCGGAAGGCCTGTTCTTTGGGGTAGCCATAGTTCCCGCTGGACAGCAGCGGGAAAGCCACGCTTTCGCAGTGGTACTTTGCGGCTAATTTCAGCGCAGAGTGGTAGGCACTGGCTAATTGTTCTGCTTCGCCGAACCCGCCGCCGTGCCACGCTGGGCAGACTGCATGGAAAATATATTTTGCGGGCAGGCCGAACGCCGGGGTACACACGGCCCTGCCCAAATCGCAGCGGCCGATGGCTTCACAGGAAGCGGTCAGCTCCTGTTCCCCTGCCGCCTGATAGATGGCACGGCTGGTGCCGCTGCCCTGCAAAAGGTTCCGGTTGGCCGGGTTGACAATGGCATCCGCTGCCACCTTGGTGATGTCGTTGCGGATCATCAGAAACGGCATGGTGGTTCCTCCCTCACATGGTTTTCTTCATCCTATCACATCCGATGGGGCGGCGCAAGGGGTGCTCTTGTTTCCTGTCCGCGCAGCTATTATAATAGGTACCGAAAGAAGGTGAGCTTCCTGCACGACATCTGGAATCCATGGCACGGCTGCGTCAAGTGCAGCGAGGGCTGCCAGAACTGCTACATGTATTTTCTCGACCGGATGCGGGACCAGAACGGAGCCGAGATCTACAAAACGAAAAGCGGCTTTTCCTATCCGCTCCAGAAAGACCGCACCGGACACTACAAAATCCAGAGTGGTGAGCAGATCCGGGTCTGCATGACCTCGGATTTCTTCTTGGAAGAAGCCGACCCGTGGCGGTCTGAGGCGTGGGACATCATGCGCCAGCGCAGCGATGTGGTGTTTTTTCTGCTCACCAAACGGCCGCAGCGGGTACGGGAGTGCCTGCCGCCGGACTGGGGCAGCGGTTGGGACAACATCTTTTTCAACGTCACCTGTGAAAATCAGCGCCGCGCCGATGAGCGCATTCCCATTCTGTTTGACCTGCCCTTCAAGCACAAGGGCATCATGTGCGCGCCCTTCATCGGGCCAGTAAGCATCCGGCAGTACCTTTCCGCCGGGCAGATCGAGCAGGTCATCTGCGGCGGCGAAAACTATGATGGTGCCCGACCCTGCAATTTCGATTGGGTCAAGTCTCTCCGGCAGGAATGCGTGGATGCCAATGTGACCTTCTGCTTTATCGAGACCGGCACCGTGTTCATCAAGGACGGCAGGCGCTACCACCTGCCAAACAAGCAGCTGCAAAGCCGGATGGCTTATAAATCCGGCATGAACTTTCAGGGAAGGCCCATCCGTTTTGACCTCGTGGACGACTGGGGCTACCCCATCCCGCAGGAAGATCTCTATGTGCCTCATTTCCGCGCAAACTGCGAGACCTGCGGCAGCAAGTTGATCTGCAACGGCTGCAGCGATTGCGGAAAATGCTTATAAAATAAAGGAGTTCTATCAGGAATCAATACAAATGAAATTTATGGCTGATCTGATGTGCAATTTCATCCGGCAGCGGGCGGAAGCCGATGCAGGTCAGGGTCATGCCTTCTCCGTTTTCATCAAATTCTTCCGGCTCCAGCTCGGTGTGGCAGGCATCCCGGATGAGGAAAAAATCACGGTTTTCCACAAGGCCCAATTCCTCGGCAATGGTCTTTGCTTTCAGCAGTTGATTGCGGTTCTTTGCCCCACATACGGTCTTGGTAAACGAACCATCGAACCATTCTTCATAGGTTGCTTTCTCCAACATGATTTCTGCCCGATAGCCGGTAATTTCTCCGTCTTTCTCGATGGGTTCCACGCCCTGTCCCATACCGATGGGGTCGGTGAGGAATGCCAGCGAAGCGTGGCAGCACTGCGCCGCCAGCTTACCGGGAGACATCTGCAGATCTTTTCGGGCAATGATGAGTTGACGCATTTTTTCTCCTTCTTACGACAGCTTGATCTTCAAATCTGCCAGCAGATTCACCGCTTCCGGCAGGGAAAATTTCGCATCCTTCAGGCGGCTGCCCAGAATGTCCACCTTATAACCGGCGGCATCCCGAAAATCCGCCTTGCGCAGGTCACACTGGTAGAATTCCGTTTCGTGAAGTTCCACGCCCTTGAAATTCGCCAGCTGCATCTCGCATTTGGCAAACATAGAGCCGACGATCTCGTTTCCGTCTGAAAAGTTGAAGCGGTTGAAGTTCATTTCGGTGAAGGTGTTATATTTCAGCCTGCACTCTTTCAGCGTGTGGATAGGGTCCGGGAAGGCACCGTTGGACATCAGCGGTGCCCACTCAATTTCATTCAGGCGGCAGTCCTCAAAATCCAGCGACTGCACCGAGGAATGGGTACTGCGCAGACCTGTGATCTCACACCGCACGAATTTGCACTCGTTCAGCGTGGTATGATCCAGTTCGCATTTGGTAAAAGAGCAATCCGCAAATACGCAATCGGTAAAGTCGCAGTCCTCAAAAGTCTCCTCGGTGAACGACAGGTCAGCAAACCGTTCACCTTCACAATAACGCTCTGTCATAAAATTCTCCTGTCAGCGCAGTTCTTCCAGCAGAGCCGTGCAGCTTGTATCGTATCATTTCAAATTTGGAACGTGCGCGTTCCAAATTTACGCTTGCTTCAAGAACTCCCGCAACACATCCTCTGGGCGGGGTGTATGGTTCGGGTACTTTTCCCGCAGCGGTGCGGCGGCACCATCCATAATGTAGGGCACACCCACAATGTCCAGCATCGACACATCGTTATAATTGTCGCCAAAAGCCATCACATCGGCAAGGGCGATGTCCAGAGTCTTGCAGATGCTGCGCACACCGATGCCCTTGTTGGCAAAGGTGGTGTCGATCCAGTACGGCCCTGCCACAGCGCAGTTCGCCTCTTTCCATCGTGGGACAAACCGTTCCGTGTAAGATTCTACGCCTTCGTGCAGATACACCGATACTTTTGTGATCTCCTCCGGCACCTCGGAAGGGTCATAGATGATTTGATAATTGTTCCCGATGAACTGAATACGCTTGAGCATTCCCAGACCCCGCTCCATCAGGTATGCAGTATTCTGGCCGGAAAGCATCACTTCGCCCTGCCCGTCGCTGCGGGTCCACAGGTCGTTGGCGATTTCTTCGGCCAATGCACGCGGCATCGGATTCTTGGCGATGCACTGTTCGTCCTTATAGATCACGCCGCCGTTTTCGCAGAGAAACACACAGCAGTCTGCCACCGGTGCAAAAAGCTTGCACAGGCTGGTATACTGCCGACCGGATGCCGGGCAAAACAGAATGTCACGCCGGTGCAGCTCCCGTATCTGTTCAAAGATCTCGCTTTCCAGTTCCTTTTTTCCGTATTGCAGCAGCGTACCGTCAATATCGCTGCAAATCAGTCTGATTGACATTTTCCGTCCTCATTTTTTAAGATAATTTTAGGCAATTCCCCGGCATCCAGAACACGGACGCCTTCGTCCATCAGCATCTTGGCAAAAACGCCCTGTCCGGGAATCTTTGTCTCGGAAAACGTTCCATCGTAAATTTCCTTCACGCCGCAGCTGGGGCTGCGGGATTGCAGGATGGCAAGCTCCACCCCATTTTCTTTTGCAATGGCAAGGGCTTTCGCTGCACCTGCCCGGAACTCCCGGTCCACATTGATGCCCTCTTTGTTCGTGACAACGTCCTGCACGATTTCCGCCGGGCACCGCGGTGTAGGCAGGCCGCCCAGCACCTCCGGGCAGACCAGAACCACCTGATGCCCCCGCGCAAAATCACAGACCGCCTGATTGTAATTGTTTCCGCCGCTGTATTTGCAGTTTTCGCCCAGCAGGCAGGCGCTGACCAGAATCTTCATTGTTGCGCGCCCCGTTTTTCAGATACTGAATCTTTTACCTATTCTACCACGCTTTTGGGCATTGAAAAAGACGATTCTGCTTTTTCCTATCCCCATACCGGGAGGTCCGCCGTAATCTTTTCTAATTCCTGTGCAAGAAACGTCAGTCTTTCCCTCAGATGGTTGTTATGCGGTGCATCTCCATTCAGCAGATAGTCCGTTCTGACATTCAGGCAGGACGAAAGATCCTGCAGCAACTCAATCGAGCAGCAGCGGCTTCCCGTTTCAACTTTTGCAAGATGGTTCGCACTAACGTTCAGCATTATACTCAACTGTTCCTGTGTAATCCCCTTCTTTTTCCGCAAATCGCGGATACGTCCGCCGAATTCTTTTGCATAAAATCGCATTGTTCAATCCTTTCCTTTGCGCCGAAGTCAAAACCACCGGCTAAGCCGGTGGCTTGAGTAAGCCCTAGAAGGGCATAATACTAGCAAAGCCCCTTAAGGGGCCACGAGCAAGCATCTTTCATCTGCATTACCTGCCCTACCGCTCTAACGAGCTATGTTGCAAAGTGCATCTTCTAAGATGACAATTTCTTTGTCATCTCGCTTCGCTCGATTCTTATAGCTAAAGCATTTTCTACTCCACCAGCGGAGCTGGTGGTTGTCGCTCGCTCAAGCTACCCAAAACAAAAGCGGAGGGCGTTTTTTCGCTCTCCGCTCGGTCGATTTTTTCAATTTGCTGGGCTTCGGTGGGGAGGACAGCATCCAGAAAACTTAGCTGTAGATCAGCTCCGTCAGCACCAGTTCCTCTGCCTGTGCTTTCAGGCTGTTCATGTGCTGCACCCACATCAGTTGGTTTTGCGCTTTGTCCGGGGCTGGGTCCTGCTTCAGAAGCTGTGCCATGGTCTGCCGCATCCAGCTCTCTGCCGTCTGCTCCACCTCCATCAGGTGCGGGTACAGGCTCCCCGACAGGAGCATCGTGTTGTACAGCACCGGGCGATGATTCATCAGGTACGTCCGGCGCAGCCTGCCGTACTTGCCCAGCGGCTTCCGGGGCTGGTTCAGGGTCAGGTTCGGGAGCTGGTAGTCCCCGACGGTCGAGTAGGTCACGTTCCTGCTGTTCGTATTCATATTGGCTCCTTTCTGCATTGCGGCGGCGGATGGTGGTTTTTACGGTGCGCTCGATGTTCCGCAGCACCTCCCGGCTCATGTCGCTGACGGCAGCGCCGAGGGCGTAGACACTATCCGGGGTGGAAAAATCGTGGATGGCTTGAAAATCGTCCTTGTCGAACCAGCCCGCCGGCTCAAAGCCGCAGCGTTCCAGCAGCGTGTAGGTGACGCTGATGGCGGCGGCGGACTTGAACTGCATCTCCACCCCGGCTTCATCATAATCCATCAGCAGCGAACCGTCAACGATAGCGCGGATGTCCTCGCCGTTGTTGTCCCAGTAATCCGCCACCAATTTTCCGGCAACATCCGCAAGCTGCTGGCTGACACGCTCTCCGCTGATGCCGTAGGTCTTGCTCAACATCTCCGAAACCGGCTGTTTCAAGTCATCGTTGTACTGCCACACCTCCGGGTCACGGGAATTACGGCGCACCCCGGTGTCGCTTACGTCAAAAACGTAGTGCAGGCGAGGGAATCCGCTGGATTCATCCAGCAGGGCGATGCCCTTGGCACCCCGGCGCACATAACGGTTCATCCGGTTGTTCCAGATGTCAAAATCGGCGCAGGCGGTGGCATCGGGGCGCTGGGCGTAGATCATCAACTGGTCGGGAAAGCTGTACTTGTACAGCCGGGATGCTGTGGTCAGGTAGTCCGTCCAGCTTTCCCAGTACCGCGTCAGACCGTTTGCCGTGCGCTGGGCAGGGACGAGATATTCTTCGGTTTTGCTTGACATTGTTGCCTCCTTCCGTTTTTGAGCATCAAAACAGCGGGCAACCTTTTTATAGTTGCCCGCAGGGGAATGTATTGTGATACGAAGTATTGTATCTCTGTAAAATTTATGATACACTAATCCTGTTTGTGGATAGGAAAAAAGGATAGGAGTGTGTTACTATGGATTCACAACATCCCAAGCGTAGCGCCTTTTCCGGTAAGATCGGTTTTGTTCTTTCTGCTGCCGGCGCATCCGTGGGCCTTGGCAACATCTGGCGTTTCCCGTATCTGGCCGCAAAATATGGCGGCGGTATTTTTCTACTGGTGTACATTGTGCTGGCCGTTACTTTTGGTTACACCATGATCGTGGCAGAAACCGCGCTGGGCCGCATGACCAAAAAGAGCCCGGTCGGCGCTTTCGGAGCATTTGGCAAGAGCGGCAAGCTGAAGTTTGGTGGATGGATCAATGCCATCATTCCCATTCTGATTGTACCGTATTATTCGGTCATTGGCGGCTGGGTCATCCGTTATCTTTCCGCCTATGTCAGTGGACACGGCAGTGAGTTAGCACAGGATGGCTATTTTTCCGCTTTTATTTCCAGCGGCCAGTCTGCCGAGGTGTGTTTTCTCATCTTTACGGTTTTCACGCTGGCCATCATTTTTGCCGGTGTTCGCAATGGTGTGGAACGTGTGTCCAAACTGATGATGCCTGTTCTGGTGGTGTTATCTGTGGTCATAGCTATTTACTCGGTCACCCGTCCGGGCGCATTGGCCGGTGTCAAGTATTTCCTGATTCCCAACGTTGCAAACTTTTCATGGATGACTGTTGTCACCGCTATGGGCCAGATGTTCTACTCTCTGTCCATTGCCATGGGCATTCTGGTGACCTTCGGCTCCTATATGAAAAAGGATGTTTCCATTGAGGAATCCACGGAAAATGTCGAAATTTTTGATACTTCCATTGCAATCATGGCAGGTCTGATGATTATTCCTGCTGTGTTTTCCTTCTCTGGCGGTGACCCGAACACCCTGCAGGCAGGCCCTTCTTTGATGTTCATCACCATCCCCAAAGTATTTGAGAGTATGGGGTTCGGCCACGTTGTAGGCGTACTGTTCTTCCTGTTGGTTCTCTTTGCCGCTGTTACAAGTTCCATTGCCTTGACAGAGAGTGCCGTTTCCACCTTTGAGGATGAACTCGGCTGGAACCGACAGATGGCTACCGCCTGCATTGGTATTATCATGGTTGTCTTAGGCAGTCTGTCCGCGCTTGGCTACGGCCCGCTGGCCGGTGTGACGGTGTTCGGGATGCAGTTTCTGGACTTCTTCGATTTTCTGACAAACTCTGTTATGATGCCCATCGCCGCCATTTCCACCTGCGTGCTGGTATCCCGTGTCATCGGCGTAGAAAAAATCGAAGAAGAAGTCACAATGGACGGTAAGCCGTTCCGCCGCAAAAAAAAAGATTTTCAACTTTATGATTCGCTATCTTTGCCCTGTCTTCGCAGCAATCATTCTGATCAGTTCAGTGGCCAATACTCTTGGCTGGATTTCCATGTGACAACAAATTTTTGAAAAAGGCAGCTGTTTCTCTTTATTTAAGCGGAAACGGCTGTTTTTCTTTAATGAAAAATTCTATGTACGCCGCCCGCAGGCGGCAAAGATCAGTCCATAGGAAACTCAACCTCCGCAAACTGCGCATCGGTCATCAGCTTCAGTTTTTCGATAACACCTTCAGACAGTTCGCGCAGGGCGGTTTCATCGGGCATCAGATAGCACTGCATGAGCCGTAGTTCCTGCATCAGTCCCAGCCGGGAGCCAGTGTTGTAGAGCATCATCAGCATGAGTTCCTCGTGATTAAAGTTCATGGGCATTCCTCGCTTTCCAGCAGATGGTAGGATTGCACTCCGGGGCATCACACTTTGCCAGTGCCGCCAACTTTTCGAGGGTGGAGGGCTTGCCAGAAAGATTCAGTTCATCGGCTTCCGCAACTTTGTCCATGATGAGGTCATAGTCCTTCAGCACACGCCGCCCCTTTTCCATGTGGTGTGCTTCCAGAATCTGCTCCCGGACTTCCTGAATTGTCAATTCGGATGCGTCAATCTGCCCACCATCCATCACAGAATAATCGCTGTGATAGAGGGTATAATCCCAGCCATCCTCGCAACTCTGGATTGCAAGATAACCCTTGCCGCCCAGTTCCCATGCGCCCTGCTCGTCCTGTGTCTGAATCTCAGGATAGGCGGTCGAGCCAGTACGCTCCATCATCTCGCCAAACTGGGCGATATGATAGACGTTTCCGTACTCGCCCAGATCAAAATGATAGTCGTCCAGATGCTCGACCCGTGCCGTGTAACTGCTGCCATCGGAGCGGTCAACCTGAATCACACCATGATTCAGCACACGGTAGAGATCATCATAATGGCTGTTGATGAGCCGGACATCATCTCTGGGAATCGTGGAGTCATCCCAGATGCGCCGCCTGCGGACGCCGGACTGCGGGATGGTGTCGAGGTGCTGCAAGCTGACCTCTTGAATCGCCTTGCGATCATCACTGGAAAGCTCAAACAGATACCAGTTCCGGGCGGCAGGAATGGCGTTCCTGCCATCGGGCGGCAGATTCTTTTCCGAGATCTGCCCACTTTCCAGCGGCTCGCCAGTTACCTTGTTATAAGTGGCAAAGCCGACCCCTGCACCGTTTTCCCGGAGATGCAGATAGCGTTCATCGTTGATAAGGTAGACCGCTTCTTTTATCTGCTCCATCAGCACCCACCTTCAAATTCCAGCGAAAACTTGCTGCGGCCATCGGCTTCACAGGACAGCAGCACGGTGGCGTTGTAGGTCTTGCCCTTGGCGCTCTTGCAGTCCTTCAGACGGACACGGCCATCCCGCAGCAGCTTGTCCGCCACGTGAGCGTCCAGACGCTTGCCCAGACGCTTGAAGAACGCATTGTCCTTCCACAGCACGAAGCGGCACTCCCGGTTCTCGCAGAACCAGCCCTTTTCACGCTCCACGACAGGCTTACCACAGTTCGGGCAGACACCAATAATTTTGTTTTTCATAAGCGCATTCGCTCCTTTCGCAGCCTCGGTGGTTTTTACCAGCGAGGAGATCATCGTATTGATTTCGATCATAAATTCACTCGGCTTCATTTCGCCACGTTCGATTTGCAGCAGCTTTGTTTCCCAATCGGCGGTCATTTCCGGGGATTGGATTTCTTCGGGCATCACCGTAATAAGGGCTTTGCCCTTGTCGGTGGGCAGCAGCACCTTGGTTTTCTTGTTGCCCTTGCGCTCCAGAAAGCCCTTCTGCACCAGCTTTTCGATGGTGGCGGCTCTGGTTGCCGGAGTGCCGATGCCCTGACGTTCCACACCCTCCGGCATACTGTCTGCACTGGCGGTTTCCATCGCATGAAGTAGAAGGTCCTCGGTGAAATGCTTCGGCGGGGATGTTTGACCTTCCTTCAGTTCGGCATCAGCAACGCTGCACTGGCTCTGCTCCTGCACATCAGGCAGAGCAGCCACTTCTTTCTGCTTGCCCAACAGTTCGCCCAGCATTTTCCGTTCCATGGCTTCCCATCCCTCGGACAGCACAACTTTGCCTTTTGCGGTAAATTTTTCGCCTGCGCAGATGGTAGTCAAGGTGGTTTCTGCATAGCAGTAAGGTTCACCCACGGTGCAGAGCAGCCGTGCGGCAATCAGCCGCAGGATATTCCGCTCTCCGGCAGGGAGGGCGGCAAGGTCTGCTGCGCTGTAAATCCCAACAGACGGTTTGCATCCCGCTGCAATGCGGTAAGGTCATAGAGCTGCGGCGGGCTTTCGGATTTCTCCTTGCGTTCCATCTTCTGTACCGTGACACGCCCCTCCTTTCGGCATTTGGAAAGCAGCAGTTCGGCATCCGCTTTCTGGGCAAACCGCTTGCTGGATGCGGTGCCGCCGTCCGCAAGGGTCAGGGCAACCGTGTAGAATTTCTCCGGCACAAAGGCGGCAATGGCGGCTTCCCTCACCACGGTCATAGCGAGCACCGGGGTCATAACACGCCCCACCGCCAAAGGCTGGTTGTACAGGCACGAAAAAAGCCGGGACGCGTTGATGCCGACTATCCAGTCGGCACATTCCCGGCAGAGTGCTGCATTGTACAGCGCATCGTATTCAGTTGACGGTTTCAGATTGGCGAAGCCCTCCCGAATGGCGTTTTCCTCCATGCTGGACAGCCACAGGCGGGAAACAGGCTTTTTGCACCCGGTCTGCTGGTAAACCAGCCGAAAAATCAGTTCGCCCTCGCGCCCTGCATCGGTCGCAGCGGTCACACTGTCTACATCCGGGCGATTCATCAGCTTTTTCAGGATGCCGAACTGCTTTTTGGTGGACGCAGACACAAGGTACTGCCACCTTTCCGGCAGGATGGGCAGGTCGGCCACGCTCCACTTGACATACTTTTCATCGTACACGTTGGGCGGAGCAAGCTCCACCAGATGCCCGATGCACCAGCTGACAAGATAACCGTTTTCCTCCCAATAGCCATCTTGGCAGTTTGTCGCACCGAGAACTTTTGCATAAGCAGCCCCGACTGATGGCTTTTCTGCGATTACTAAGCGATAAGACAATAAGCATCAACTCCTAACTTTTTATAATGCGATTAAAACATCCAGATGTACTTGAAAAAGACAAAGTTTTCGGCTAAAATGGAATTATAAGAAAAATCAGCCGAAATTGGAAGCAGGTGATCAATATGAGTTACATTACAAGAAGTCTTGAGAAAGTTGTGCAGCAGGTCACGCAGGAATATTCGGTTGTGCTTGTGACCGGCCCCCGGCAGGTAGGAAAAACGACCATGCTGCAAAAACTCATGGAAGGAACTTCCCGTGGATATGTTTCACTGGACGATTTGAACGAGCGGGCACTCGCAAAAAATGATCCGGAATTGTTTTTGCAGCTGCATAAGCCGCCGGTTCTGATTGATGAGGTTCAGTATGCACCGGAACTATTTACCTATATCAAAGTCTATGCAGATACTCACCACGAGCCGGGTGCCTTTTGGCTGACCGGTTCGCAGGTGTTCAAGCTGATGCACGGGGTACAGGAATCACTTGCCGGGCGTGTTGCTGTACTTTCCATGACCTCTCTTTCTCAATCGGAGCTGAACGGTGCAGATACCGAGCCATTCCGTGTAGATCTGGACGCTCTGCTGAAACGAGAGGAAAAAGCTTTGCCCGCAGATACCAAAGGTATCTTTGAGCGTATCTATAGGGGTTCCATGCCCGCTATTGCAAGCGAAAAAAATACCAACAGCCAGATTTTTTACAGCAGCTACCTTTCCACCTATATTGAACGTGACGTAAAAGAGCTTTCGGCCGCCATCGATGCACTGAAATTTCTGCGTTTCATGACGGCGGTTGCGGCGCGCTGCTCCCAGATGCTGAATGTTGCCGAAATTGCACAGGATGCGGACATCAATCAGAAGCAGGCAAAAGATTGGCTGCACATTCTGGAAACACTGGGTATCATCTTCTATCTGCATCCCTATTCCAATAACCTTCTGAAGCGTTTGGTAAAAAACCCAAAGCTCTATTTTTATGATACGGGATTGGTCTGCTATCTGACCAAGTGGAGCAGTGCAGAGGTTCTGGAGTATGGTGCCATGAACGGTGCAATCCTCGAAAACTATGTTGTTTCCGAAATTGCGAAGACCTATCTGAATACCGGCAGAGAGCCGTTTTTGTACTACTACCGCGACAAAGATGCAAAAGAGATTGACATTGTTCTGGAGCAGGATGGTGTTCTGAATCCCATCGAAATCAAAAAGACCTCGAATCCCGGCACCGAACTGACGAAGGTGTTTTCTTTGCTGGACAAAGCCTCTGTCCCACGCGGGAAAGGTGCTATTGTCTGCATGAAGCCAAAAGTCGGTATCATAGATCGAGATAACTACATCGTCCCGATTTGGATTATCTGAATTTCAATATGTAGGGCGGCAAATGCCGCCAGTAAAATTATTCTTCTGCGTTATCCTCCTCGCCGGGTTCCTCCGGCTCATCCTCAGTGGGAATCTCAAAATCGCCCTTGTCCTCGGTGTAATCTGCATCGGGGTCAAGGGCTTCTTTTTCGGCCTGCTTTTTCTGTTTCTGCTTCATAAAGGCATAGATGCCACTGCCCGCTGTCAAGCCGACCAATGCCAGTACGCCTAAGAATGTGGCTGCATACTTTGTAATTTTGTTTTCTTTCGGCTGCTCAGCACCGGATGCCGCCGCTTCTTCCGCAGCCTTTTTCGCTTCTTCCTCGGCCAGCTTCCGTTCTAGTTCGGCCTGCACCACAGCTTCTTTTTCAGCAGTATAGGCTTCGGCATCCTCTTCTTCCATCAGGGTCAGAAGGTCGGCTTCATCCACCAGATTCATGAAGTGGACGGTCTGCTGTCCCTTGGCATTGCGGTCGATGACCAGATAAAACGTGTTGCCGGACTTCGACACCAGCGTAACAAACTGCTGTCCGCTGCCATCGGAATAGTCGGTGTGGTAGTCGTCCACCAGCGTCAGGTTGCCCTCCGGGGTCAGGGCACCAGAGGTTTCGTCCGTGACGGTGACAACATCTTCCTCCACGACTTCCGGCAGAACAGGCTCCTCCACCGGGGCGGTATCACCCTCATAGGCGAAAGCGGGAGCGGCCATACCGATGCACAGCACCGCCGACAGCAGCAGTGCACCAAACTTCTTAAACTTCATCTTCATTTTCCTCCTTCTCAAACGAAACTCCCACCGCTGCCAGTGCAGCCGGGTTCGGGGTAGTGTTGGCCGACTGTCGCAGCAGAGCGGCAAGCTGTTCCGGGGTCACATTGGCCGTGCGTACCATGCTGCTGACCTCGGCAGCTTCTTCCTCCTGAATCCGCCGCTCCAGCACTGCAATGCGGTTGTTCAGCTTGATGCGGCGTTCCTGCTCCTTTTTGAGTGTTGCCCGCAGCTTGTCCAGTTTTTCACTCATCGTAAACCCTCCGTTTCATTTTGAAAGCCGCCCGAATCCGGCAAGATACTGCTGCCAGTAGGACGAGTGAATGTTCGCATACTTGATGGGATCTCCAGCCGACACCATCATACCGTTTCCAAGGTAGATTCCGCAATGGCTCATCCCCGGCGTATCATAGGTTCCTTTAAAGAAAACTAAATCACCGGGCTTTGCTTCGGCTTCGGAAATGTGCTGGCTTTTCTGCCATAATCCGTTGGCGGTGGTACGCCCCACGTCATAACCGTTCTGGTTATAGACCCAGCAGACGTATCCGGAACAGTCAAAGCCTGTTTCGGGAGAACTTCCGCCCCAGACATAAGGTGTGCCGACGTATTTTTTGGCTTCCTCATAGATGGACGCAAATTCACTGTCGGTCAGAGCTTCCGCAGGAACCGTGTAGTCGATGCCGGGTGCGCCGGAGCCATCCGAGCCGCCGGGCGGTAAGCCTCCATTAAAAAGGTAGGGTCTGCCGCCCAGCGTGTCCTGAAAAATCTGATACCGCTGCCATTGATCTTCGGTCAGTTCTTCCCGGATGACGACCTCCAAGCCACGGTTTTCCAGCTTCGTGTGGAAAATTTTGTATTCGTAGGGCACCTGCGTGGGCACAGGGATGCCCGCCGGGCTGATGACCCAAACGGTTCTGTACCGTATCTGCACCTCCACCCATGTTGTCAGCTTATACTGCTTTTTGAAGATTTCCTTCAGCTTACCCTGTACCTCCGACCGGGTATAGTCGTCATACAGGGTCGTGAGAAACGAGGTCAGCTGCCACGGGTCGTGTTCAATGGGGTCAAGGTGATACTGATACTCGTTGTATCCGGGGTGGTCCTGCGGCGTGCGCTTGATTTTTTTGTCCAGCTCTTTTTCCAGTTTCTTATAGTCCTGCTCTGCGCCCCGGATGTCCCGGTCCTCGGCGGTGTAGATGGTCTGCCCGGAAACATGCGTAGTGCCGGAAAACAAAATAGAGCAGGATGAAAACGCCGACATGACCAGCAGTAGGAGCAAAAGAAAAACGCCCACGACCACAAGCGCGTGTGCGTTGCCCTTTGCAGAGTTTGCAATGCCATTGACTGCTGCACTGACTGCCGACCTTCCTTTGTCCGCCACCTGCTCTACACCAGACCGGGCTGCCGATGCACTGCCAGATGCAGCTTTGCCGCTGCCGGCCGCCTGCGCAGCCGTACCGCCTGACTGAGCTGCAGCATAGTAGCTTTTGCGAATTTCCTGCCGCTGCTTCCAGCGTGAAAACCAGTGAACTTCCCCTTCTGCCGTGGAAGTCCTTTTGCTTTCATCCGATGCTGCTGTCTTTTCTGTCCGCGTCTTTTTCTTGCCTGCCTGCAACTTCGCTCTCTTTTTTAGCCTGCGGGCATAGCGGCTTCGGGTGTAATATCCGGCACCCTCTGCGGTTTTCTCTCCTTCATTGAGTGCCTGTGCACCTACATTGTCGTCTTCATACTGCTCCACTTCCCGATGTGCCGCAGAACGGGCAGCGGCAGCCGCATACAGCTCCCGCTTTTGCGCTTTGGTCATGCGGGATACTTCTTCCGGGGTGATTTCTGCCTTGCCCAAACGGAGTTTCGCTGCTTTTTCCTTGGCCTTTTCTGCTTCAGACTTCAGCTTTTTCTTTTTGGGGATCGTCTGTGTGGCTCGGCTTTTTTTCGGAGGGGAGCGCGTTGCGGTATCCGCCTTGCCTTCTTCCATCCTCAGCTTCTTCGGCTGCCCGCTCATGATTTATCCCCCTCCGACACCTCAGACAAACGAGTTGTCATGATCTTATAGAGTTCCAAATCATGCGGGAAGCGGTCGATAAACGGCAGAATCGTGTTGCCGTAAAACAACAGTCCCTCACCTTCGCCGGAATGGGTCACATAGGACAGCTGATGGGGGCTGATATTCAGCTGCTTGGCCAGAATCTGCCGGTCACCGTTGGCCTGATTGAGCATATACACAAAGTCCGAATTCTCAAAAATATTCGATACTTCGGGACTTGCCAGAAGGTCCTTCACATTCTGTGTAATGGCTGTCGGCAGCCCGCCCCATTTGCGGAAGCGCTTCCAGATTTCAATGGAATATGCCGCTGTCTGAGCTTCCTTGAGCAAAAGGTGGAATTCATCGACATAGTATCGCGTGGATTTTCCCGCGCTGCGGTTTGCCGTCACACGGCCCCACACAGCATCCTGCACAATGAGCATTCCCAGCTTTTTCAGCTGCTTACCGAGCTGCTTGATGTCAAAGCAGACGATGCGGTTATTGATATCCACATTCGTCCGATGGTTGAACACATTCAGAGAGCCTTTGACGTAGATTTCCAGTGCGGCAGCCACATGATGGGCTTCTTTTTCATCCTGCTGCAGCAAGGCATTGTACAGGTCTTCCAGCAGCGGCATATTTTCCGGCGCAGGATCAGCGAAATACTTACGGTAGATGAGGTGTACACAGCGGTCGATGACTGTTTTTTCTACCGGCAGCAGGCCTTCTTTGCCACCCACCACCAGCTCGCACAGAGAAAGAATAAAGTCCGCTTTCAGGGCAAGCGGGTTATCTTCCTCGCTGTAATTGCTGTTGATGTCCAGCGGGTTGATATACTGGGTACTTGCCGGACTGATGCGGATGACCTGCCCATGCAGACGCTCCACAAGGGGTGCGTACTCTGCCTCCGGGTCGCAGACAATGATATCATCATCGGTCACGAGAAAAGCGTTGGTAATTTCACGCTTTGCGGAGAAGGATTTGCCGGAACCGGGAGTGCCGAGAATCAGACCATTGGGGTTCTTGAGCCGCTTGCGGTCCACCATGATAAGGTTGTTGGAGAGGGCGTTCAGGCCATAGTACAGCGATTCCCGCCCGGACTGGTAAAGTTCCTGGGTGGTAAAGGGCACAAAAATGGCTGTGCTGCTGGTGGTCAGTCCGCGCTGAATCTCCACCTGGCAATCTGCCAGCGGAAGCGAGGACATCAGCCCCTGCTCCTGCTGAAAATCAAGGCGGCACAGGTTGCAGTTGTGTTTCTGCGCAATACTGGAAGCCTGAAACACATTGGTTTCCAGCTCCTGTTCCGTGCGCCCCGTGTTCAGCACCAGAATGGTCACGAGAAACATTCACTCGTTCTGGCTCTGCAGTTCCTTCAGCAGAGCTTTGGCATCCCTGCCGTAGGTTTTCAAGTCGGACGGCAGAATTTCCATGTCGTAACCGGCACGGATGGCCTTTTTCTGTTCTTCAATGGTACTGCGGTCCAGCTCTGTGATCGTACGTTTGACATTTTTGATGGCTTTGTTCTGATCCACAGACTGCACATGCATCGTGACAATCTGGCTGGAATCCATATCCAGAAAGTCTTTCAAAAGCTGGTCGGACAGGTCAGATGCCGTGATGCTCAGAAAGCTGGCGGCGCAGTAGATGCCGCCCATCTGGAATGTGCGGCTGTTCTTAAAGGCAAAGGCGGTGGGCGCAATGGCATCCTTCACGGAAAGGCCGCTTTTTACAAGGTCCTTCCAGTCAAAATGATAACTGATAGCTAATATCTAATAGATAGGTGTGGACTATGAAAAAGAACGGATTAGGAAAGCGTATCAACGCAGTAAGGAAAGACCGGAGCTTAACTGCTGACCGTCTTTCGGAAATGTGCAATATCAACGCTACTTATCTCCGGCAGATTGAGGGCGGCGTAAAAATGCCCAGCCTGTCGGTATTCATAGACATGCAAGGCTCTGAAAATCTCGCCTGATTATCTTCTACAGGACGAACTGGAAGAAAACGAAATCAGTACCATCCGGGAGATAGAAGCACTCTGGAAAGATACTTCTCCCAGCAAACAGGCTCTTGCATTTGCCATGATAAAAGCGGTGTTGGAGTATAAGGAGTAGTCAAAACCACCGGCTGAGCCGGTGGCTTGAGTAAGCCCTAGTCCGTACTTTCCGATAGGGCGGTGTTCTTTCAAGTCCGGGATATAGTAATCTCCGACAAGGATATAATCAATTCCGTTTTCCGTTATTCTTGGTTTCAATTCGCTCATGTTCCTTACCTCCTGTGGAAGCAGGCTCGTCTGGTACTAACTCAATCACATCAGTAATCTCACAATTCAGCGTTTCACAGATACGGGCTAATGTGTCCATGCTGATGTGCTTTCCCTCTTTGCTCATGTTGGCAATCATATTCGTTGTCATACCAGCGGCAAGCCTTAAATCTTCTTTTCTCATATCACGCTCTAACAGTGTGTGCCAGAGTGGTTTATAGCTGATGTGCATATTGTTTTCCTGCCTTTCTATCCATACCACCGGGGCGGCTGCCCCGGCAGGAACTTTTCTCTTATTATAGCACCAATCTTGTGAAATCACAATTTATTCTTGTAGCCTGCCGCTGATACCGTCTGGATTGTGCTTTTCCTTTCTTTTTGTTCCCTTTAATTAGCCATGAACTGCTTCATGCCCTGGCTTTTTGCTTATGTGTGATAAAGAAGTAATAGAAGTGTAAAAAATTTTGCCGTTCCTATCCGGCACTTGCGCATTGTGTCGGATAGGTCGGGCGGTAGGCTATTCGGGCAAGTCAACCTTGCCAACAAAAGCTGTAATAAATCTCAATGTCCTGCCTGCGGGTCTTGTTCTCGTCATAGCTGCACTCATGTACAACGATTTTCTCTACAAACTCCCGCAGCAGAGTAGGGGTAAGTTCTTCAAAGCTGGTATGCCGCCGGACAACATTCATAAACTTTTCTGCGTTCACGGTGGCTTCCTGTGCTTTGGAAAGCTCCGCTTGAATAGCAGCGGCTCTTTCTTTCAGCTCCCGTTGCTCTGCTTCATAGTCTGCCGACAGCTCTGTGAAACGCTCGTCTGATATGCGCCCGGTCACGCTGTCCTCATACAGCCGCTTGAAGATAGCGGATAACTCGGCTATGCGTTTCTCGGAGGCTTCCAGTTCCTTTTTCTTGGCGGCGGCGTTCCTGCGCTTTGCCCCCGTCCTCGTTCTGCTCAATCAAGAGCTTTCATAAACCGAGCTTCATGCTTTGCCGCATAGCTGGTCACTTTCCGCAGATTGGAGAGTACGCCAGCGGTCAAAAGGTCGGTGCGGATAAAGTGCGCCGTACAGTCACGGGTGCGCTTCTTGTAGCTGCCGCAGATATAACAGTCCTGCTTGCGCTTGTCCGTCTGGTATCGCTGCTGATACATCACGCTGCCGCAGTCCGCACAGAACAGTATGCCGGAGAACAAGCCCACTTCATCATAGCGGTTGGGCGTTTGCGCTGCTTGCGTAACTCCTGCACCCGTTCCCATGTTTCCCTGTCTATGATAGGCTCATGGTGATTCTCAAAAATCGCTTGCTTTTCCGGGGGATTTTCTACGCTGTGCTTGACCTTGTAAGAAAGTTTTTTGTCTTGAAATTTACCAGACAGCCTGTGTATTC